>Ga0070741_10000347_pt1 | contig 173845 bp, 151 predicted proteins | sample Coa_R1_4_FD_66440 | JGI IMG/M metagenome (GOLD analysis project Ga0070741, IMG submission 66440) | Surface soil microbial communities from Centralia Pennsylvania, which are recovering from an underground coalmine fire - Coalmine... | ecosystem: Environmental > Terrestrial > Soil >... | reverse complement strand
CAAAAGTTCTGACGTTTTACTTCTTCTTTGATGACCCCCTTCGCCTCGCTGCGAGGCGCGGGCTCATCGTCGTCCAACCAGATTGTCAATCATCTGCGCAATCCGCCTCAACGATAGAAAACCTAAAATCGAAGCAATTGCCCGGCCTCGAAAAGCCGTAAAAAATTATATACCGGATTCGCGTTTTGGGGTTTTCCCCAACCGTTGGGCAGGACGCCCAACCACGCACTAAATCAGATGTCCGCTTTCGGTTGCCCGGTTCGCGGCGCCTTTCCTTTTATAACACAAACACCATCACGCCTGCGCCGCACTCCGGATTCTCGGCCTCTCCGGTTGCGTCAGAGACTCCGCCTCAATAAATATCCGCTGAATCCGCGGATATTCCGCGCGAATGCTCTTTTCCAGCCGGTCGACCGCTGCCGTCACTTCCGCCGCCGAAAGACCTTTCTCGAACTGAACATCCAGCGCCAGCAAAATCGAATACGGCCCAAAATACATCGTCAATGGCCCCCCGACCCGCACAACAGCCGGGTCCTGCTGTGCCAGCCGCCGGATATCATCGAGCGTCCGTTTATCCATCCCCTCCCCGATCAGCAGTCCCTTGCTCTCGATCGCCATGACAACCGAAACCGCCGCCAGCGTGAGCCCAATCAGGACCGACGCCAATCCATCCATCCAGCGCAGGTGCAGCGCATTAGCCAGATAGATACCCAGAAACGCGATCACAAGCCCAACCACCGCCGCCAGGTTCTCGAGCAGTACGGTAAACACCGTCGGGTCTTTGCTCAAATGAATGCCGCGCCAAAATCCAAAACGGCCCTCGGCGCGCTGAAAATCCCGGCCCGCGATGACGACTGTCACGATTTCAAATACGGCCGAGAATCCGAGCACGACGTAGTTCCAAATGCCGTGATGCGGAGGACTGCCGGAGCGAATGTCGCTGAGACCTTCATAAATCGACATCCCGCCGCCGATCGCAAAAATAAGCACGGCGACAATCAGAGTCCAAAAGTAGAGCTCTTTCCCGTAGCCGAAGGGGTGATCCGCATCCGCTGCCTTCCGGCTGGCGTGCCGTCCCCAGAGCAACAGAATACCGTTGGAACAATCCACCACCGAGTGAATCCCCTCCGATAGCATGGCGGAGCTTCCGCTGAGGAAAGCCGCTACAAACTTCGTGGCCGCTATCGCCAGATCGCAAGCGATGGAGACATAAACAGTACAGTTCGACTCGGGCACCTGATTCTTAGATGCGCCAGTTGCTGCCTTTTTATGCACCTGCAATCCGGTTGTAATGTTGGTGGGCGCACGCTAGGGGCAGAGGCCGCCTCGATGCGACATTACGTTCACCACCTCCCCGGCCGGCTCCGAATCAGAGTGGCTGCCATAAAGGGAAACACCACCCGGGCCCGCGGCCTCGAATCCATCTTGCAAGCAAAAGAAGGAGTTGCGACAGTCGAAGCGAACCCCCTCACCGGAAGCGTTCTGATTCACTACGATCCAGCCGCGACGACAGGCGAGGCTCTGGCTGCGATCGTGACCGGAGACCAGGTTGCTGCACCCCTCGCGCAAATTCCCGAAGGACTGTTCACCGAGAGACTTCTGCAGCGCGTCATCCGCTCCGCTGCCGCACACCTCGCAGAAATGGTCATCGAAAGGGCGGCGATTGCGCTACTGGCCACTATATTGTAAGTGCCCGCGTTAGGTGAAGCCGGCCTCCGGCCTGCCATGCCGCTATTCCTGGCGGCATTCCGCCCTCCTCGCGTTGCAAGCTTAGAACAGAGAACACTGCTTGCGACTGATCAATTTCTTTTTAGGCCGCCCGCTCGCTACCTCCGAAGAAGACTCCGAAAAGATAGGCGTAGCGAAAGGTGTGCCGGTTTTCGGCCTGGATGCGCTCGGGTCCGCGGCTTACGGGCCCGAGGCCGCGCTGACTCTGCTCATCCCGCTAGGCATCGCGGGTCTGAGCTATATGCTTCCGCTCAGTCTGGCGATCATCGTCCTGCTGGGCATTGTTTTCTTTTCCTATCGCCAGACCATCGCGGCCTACCCGCAGGGCGGCGGCTCCTATCGGGTGGCGCGCCGGAATCTGGGGACGTTTCCAGGTTTGCTGGCGGGCTCTGCTTTGCTGATTGACTACACACTGGATGCATCCGTTGGGATCTCCGCGGGAATCGGTGCGCTCACCTCGGCATTTCCGCAGTGGCATTCCCGCACGCTCAGCCTGTGCCTAATCGCGTTGGCGCTCCTGACGCTCCTGAATTTGCGTGGGGTGCGGGAAAACGGAGGCGTTTTCATGCTGCCCACCTATCTCTTCCTCGGCTGCATGTTTATCGCAATCGGAGTCGGGCTCATGAAGGTGCTGACAAACGGCGGCCATCCGCATCCGGTAGTCGCTCCGCCGGCTCCCCCCAAAGCGCTCGAAGCAGCCGGCATTTGGCTCCTTCTGAAAGCCTTTGCCGGAGGATGTACCGCGCTCACCGGTATCGAGGCTGTCAGTGATGGTGTGCAGTCCTTCCGGGACGACCGCGTGAAAAATGCGCGGTGGACGCTTGCGGTCATTGTGGGCGCATTGATGATCATGCTGGCGGGAATTGCTTATCTGGTCAAGGCGTATGGAATCGTCGCAACCGACCCGAACGGCCCGCATTACCAGAGCATTCTGTCGATGCTGCTCGGCGCAGTAACGGGCCGGGGCTGGTTTTATTACGTGAGCATTGCGTCGATCCTGCTGATCCTGATCTTTTCGGCCAACACCGCCTTCGCCGATTTCCCGCGCGTGTGCCGGTTCATCGCCGAAGACGGCTATTTACCCACCTCGCTCGCCAATCGCGGCCGGCGGCTCGTCTACACCGAAGGAATCGTCGTGCTGGCGGTGCTAACCGGAGCGCTGTTGATCGGCTTCGGCGGAATTACCGATCGCCTGATTCCCCTCTTTGCCGTTGGAGCTTTTCTCGCCTTTACCATGTCGCAGGCCGGGATGGTCGCGCACTGGCGGCGCGTTGGGGGCAGGGGAGCGCGCCATAACATCTTCATTAACGGCCTCGGCGCGGTCGCCACAGGGTTGACGGTGCTGGTCATCATCGTCGCGAAATTCAAAGAAGGCGCGTGGATTACGATCATCGCGATTCCGGCGCTGTTATTGCTCATGTACCGCATTCGCAGTCACTACCGAAAATTGCAGGGCGAAATCGGCACGTCAACGCCGCTGGATACCAGGCCCGAACCAAAGCCCCTGATCGTCATCACGATGACCGGATGGACCCGCGTGAACAAAGAGGCCCTGCGCTTTGCCATGACGCTTTCCGATAACGTCAAGGTGGTCCACGTGGCCGAAGAAGAGAAGCCCGACGAGTTCGGCAATCACTGGCGGAAATATGTCGTGGATCCGGCGGAGAAGGCCGGTCTGCTGGTACCGGAATTGGTGGTGCTGAAATCACCGTACCGATTCGTGGTGACGCCCATCGTGAAATACATTTTGAACCTGGCGAAAACAAACCCGAAACGGCGCGTGGTGACGATTATTCCGGAGCTGATGGAAAAGCGCTGGTATTACTATTTCCTACACACACAGCGGGCCACCCTGCTCAAAACGCGGCTGCTGATGGAAGGGAACGACCGGATTTCGGTGTTAAATATTCCCTGGTATCTCAAGACGAGCTGATCTGCTAGACTAAATTTTGTCGGCTCAGCGCCGCTGAGTCTTGGTGTGTACCCATGGCAAAAGTATGTGAAGTCTGCGGTCGCGGGCCGCAATTCGGGCATAAAATCAGTCACGCCCACAATGTCAGCAAGCGACGCTGGAACCTTAATCTTCAAACGGTGCATGCACTGGTGAAAGGCGCAAGCAAACGCGTTCGCGTTTGTACGTCTTGCATTCGCAGCGGCAAAATCCAGAAAGCTCCGCTGGCCTAAATCCGCTGGCCTAAAAAGGAAGAGCGGGCCTTTCAGCCCGCCCTAAATCGCGCTACAGCTTCACAGTAACCGTCTTGATCTCGCAATATTGCTGAAGCCCGTATTCTCCGAGTTCCCGGCCAATCCCGGATTCTTTGAACCCGCCGAATGGCGCCGCGGCATCGAAGACATCGAAGCAGTTGACCCACACTGTTCCGGCCCGGACGTTGTTTGCGATGTGGTGAGCCTTCGTGATATCGCGCGTCCAGACCGCCGCGGCTAAGCCGTAAATTGTCTTATTGGCGCGTTCCACCAGGTCATCCATGTCTTTAAATTTCATGATGCTCATGACGGGCCCGAAGATCTCTTCCTGAGCAATCTTCATCTCGTCGCGAACATCGGCAAACACAGTCGGAGCAACAAAGTAGCCGCGTTCACCCACGCGCTCGCCGCCGCACATCAGCTTGGCGCCTTCCTGTTTTCCGGCGTCGATGTAGCTCAAAACTTTCTTGAACTGGTCGTTATCGACCTGCGGTCCTTGCTCCGTTTTGCGATCTAACGGGTCGCCCACGGTCCTGCGTTTCGCCCGTTCCGCGCTGCGCTGCACGAATTCGTCGTAGATCTTCTCCTCTACGAACGTGCGCGAACCAGCGCAGCAGCACTGGCCTTGATTGAAGAACAGCGCAAAGTGCGAGCCTTCAACGGCCTGATCGAGATCGGAATCGGCGAACACAATATTCGGGCTCTTGCCGCCAAGCTCCAGTGTTACGCGCTTCAGGTTCGTCTCCGCCGCAGCCTTCATGATGAGATGCCCGACTTCCGTAGAGCCGGTAAAGGCAACCTTGTCGATATCCATGTGCCGCGCGATTGCGCCACCGGCGGTGGGGCCGTAGCCGGGCAGGATGTTGACCACGCCTTCGGGGAAGCCCGCCTCCAGAATCAGTTCGCCGACCCGAAGCGCGGAGAGCGGCGTCTGCTCGGCCACTTTCAGGATGACGGTGTTGCCGCAAGCGAGCGCCGGACCGAGTTTCCAGGCTTGCATTAGCAGCGGAAAATTCCAGGGAATGATCTGACCCACGACGCCAACCGGCTCATGCCGTGTGTAGCAGAAATAATCGCCATTGATGGGGATGGTTTTGCCTTGGACTTTGTCGGCCCATCCCGCGTAATAGCGATAGCAGCCAATCACCAGCGGCAGGTCCGCAGCGCGCGCCACGTGACGCGGTTTGCCATTATCCAGCGATTCGAGCGTGGCGAGTTCGTCGATATTTTTTTCGATCAGATCCGCCAACCGGTACAGCAGTTTCCCGCGCTCGGCCGCGGACATCCGCCGCCACGGGCTCTTCGCATGAAATGCTTTACGCGCTGCTTTAACGGCGAGATCGACATCGGCCGCATCGGCCTCAGCCACTTTCGCCAGAACCTCACCCGTTGCCGGGTTTATAGTTTCAAAGGTCTTGCCGGAGACGCTATCGACCCATTTGTTGTCGATGAGCATTTTGGTCTGCTTGATTGGAACGGATGTACTTTGCGGTTCCGTAAGGACGCTAGCCATATTTCTCCTTTCGTGCCCATCATATTGCACTTCAACAGAGCCGCGACCGCCGGGGAGCGGTTCAGCTACTCACCTTCACCCGTTTCCACTTCTTTCCCAACCGGATTACTAACACTCCCTTCGCGCCTGTCAGCAGCAAATCCTTTTGCGGATTGCCGTTGATCTCGACGGCCCCGGCTTTCAGCTTTCGCGCAGCATCTGTAACGCTTTCAGCCAATCCAATCGTGGCGACGAGTTTATCCACGCGAATGCCTTTCTCCGTGACAACCTGCGGCGGAAGCTCTACCGTCTCGGTATCAGCCGGTTCAAGCCCTTGCCGCACTTCCCGGTCGAATGCATCGCGCGCGGCATCCGCGTCCGATTCCGAATGAAAATCGCAGACGATGCGATGGCCCAGCGCCATTTTCACTTCCATCGGATCTTTGCGCCCCACCCGGATATCTTCCTTGAGCTGTGCAATTTCATGAAGCTGGAGATCCGTAAGCAACTCGTAATAGCGGTACATGAGATCGTCGCTGATCTGCATGATCTTGCGGAACATCACCTTCGGCGGTTCCGTAATGCCGATATAGTTGCCCTTCGATTTCGACATCTTCTCGATGCCGTCGAGACCTTCGAGAATCGGCACCGTCGCGACGATCTGCGGCGGCTGCCCATAGTCTTTCTGAATCTCGCGGCCGACTAGCAGGTTAAACGTCTGATCTGTGCCGCCCATCTCGACATCGCATTCCAGTGCCACAGAATCGAAGGCCTGGCTCAGCGGGTAGAGAAGCTCGTGAACGAAGATCGGGACGCCTTGCTCGTAACGTGTGCTGAAATCCTCGCGTTCTAACAGCCGCGCAACCGTGTACTTGGAGCAGAGCCGCACGACATTTTCAAACGTAAGCGCATCGAACCACGTGCTGTTAAAGCGGATCTCCGTCTTTTCAGGATGGAGAATTTTGAACACCTGCTCCTGATAGGTGCGCGCATTCTGCTGAATCTCCTCTCGTGTCATCGGCGGTCGCGCGGCATTGCGGCCGGTGGGATCGCCAATTAGGCCCGTCATATCGCCAATCAGAAAAATGACCGTGTGCCCCAGGTCCTGAAAATGCTTCATTTTGCGCAGCAGGACGGTATGGCCTAGATGAAGATCGGGCGCAGTAGGATCAAACCCGGCCTTTACACGTAACGGTCGGTTTTCTTTAGCGGAAATAATCAGACGCTCTCGAAGCTCCTCTTCGCGGATCAGTTCCGCAAGACCCTTTTTGATGTATGTGAGCTGTTGCTCAACAGGAGGAAATGACACGCTTGCTCTTCATTGTAAAGGCCGCGTTTATAATGGCCGCATGAAAATGCTTGCGCTCCTGCTCTCGGGCGCGCTTGTTATGAGTGCACAATCGCAGTTCGATTCAACTGTAGACCGGTACTTCGATGATTATTTCCGGCTGAATCCCACAGCCGCCACCACTGCGGGCTTTCATCATCCCTACGATTCGCAGCTTGAAGATTACTCCACAGCCGGTACTCAGGCCGAGATCGCAATGGATCGGAAATACCTACGCGAATTCAGCGCGCTGCCCGTTTCGGACGATCGCGATTGGGTTATCTCCCATATCAACGCAGATCTGCTCAATCTGCAAAATATCCGGCAGCAGGAAACCAATCCCGATGTTTATTCAAGCGGGCCTACGGCGTCCATCTTCACGCTCATCAGCCGGAAGTTTGCGCCACCCGAAGAGCGCCTTCGAGCCGTAATGGCGCGCGAAAAGAAGATCCCGCAGGTCCTGGAGAATGCCCGCTCCCAAATCAAGAACCCGCCCAGGATTTATACCCAGGTGGCCCTGGAGCAGCTCCCCGGCAATGAGAGCTTTTTTGGGAAGGATGTACCCGCCGCGTTTACTGAAGTGAAAGATCCGAACCTGCTTCGCGAGTTCCGCCAAACCAATGACGCGGTAATCGATTCTCTGAAGCGGTACGAAGGCTGGCTCAGAACGGACCTGCTGCCAAGGTCCCATGGCGACTTCCGGGTCGGCGCAGACAATTTTCACAAAAAAGTGATGTACGAAGAGATGGTCGATCTTCCCCTCGACCGGCTGCTTGCCATTGGCTACGAGAATCTGCGGCACAATCAGCAGCAGCTTCTGGAACTCTGCCGCAAAATCGATCCTTCCAAAACGCCGCAACAGATAGCGGCGCAATTTGAAAAGGACCATCCGGCCCCGGGCCAATTACTGCAAAGCTTCCGGAACACCTTTTCCGGCCTGATCGATTTCATCAACTCGCATCACATCATCACGATTCCCTCTACGGTACGGCCAATTCTGGAAGAAACGCCTCCGTTCATGCGCGCGCTCACAACAGCTTCGATGGATACTCCCGGACCGTATGAAAAAGTCGCGACCGAAGCCTACTTCAATGTGACGCTTCCGGAGAAGACTTGGCCGCGAGAACGCGTCGAAGAATTTATGACCGCCTTCAACCGCGGCACGATCACCAGCACCGCCATTCACGAAGCGTATCCCGGACATTACGTGCAGCTATTGTGGTTCCACCGCGTTCCTTCCAAGGTTCGAAAGCTGATCGGATGCAATACGAACATCGAGGGCTGGGCGCATTACACCGAGCAGATGATGCTCGATGAAGGATACGGTAATGGTGATCCGGAATTGCGCTTCGGCCAGCTTTTGGACGCGCTCCTGCGCAATTGCCGCTATATCGTCGGAATCGAGATGCACACCGGAAAGATGAGCTACGAAGGCGGTATCCGGTTCTTCATGAAGGAAGGATACATGTCGCACGATTACGCCGAACGGGAAACCAAGCGCGGCACATCGGACCCAACGTATCTCGTCTATACGTTAGGCAAGCTCGAAATCCTCAAACTTCGGGAAGACTACCGCAACAAGATGGGTGCGAAGTTTTCGCTGGAACAGTTTCACAACGAGTTTATGCAGCAGGGCGGGGTGCCAATTAAGCTGATCCGGCACGCGATGCTGGGAGACGAATCAACTGGCCTCTAAATCAACGAGCCGGAATCTTCAGCAATTCGGTGCGCGGCCGGTTCACCACAATAGGAGCCTGGCGCGCATCGAGCCGGAGTTTATGATGGTCTGCCAGCACGGCGAGATCGGTCGAATCCAGCACTTCCGTTCCTTCCAGATCGATGTAGTACATGATCGAGTTGGCATTCGGGTTGTGCTGTAGCCCGAGCATGTGACCGATCTCATGTACAGCGGTCACATACATCTCGGTCCGGGTGAGCGGTGCCCGTGGGTCGAAGGCGATCCAGCCCTGAAAGTTTGCCCAATCGGCAAACTGCGAGCGGGCGACCGTAGCGTTCACGAGAATGTCCGGCGTTCCATTCACAAGCTGCACAGCGCAAGAGGCGCTGTCGTCGTTATGCCAGGTCATATCGAGGATATTCGCCCAGAAGTCCATGGCCCTCCGAAATTCCCGGGCCAGGGTGTGATTCGAAGAGGAGATGCGCACCCCCAGGTTCATCGAATCGTGCTTTAGAAATTCCGAGCGATTATTGCAGGGCGAGAAAGCGCCCGACCAATTGACGGGCTGCGTTCCCGCGAGGCACTCCGGAACTGCGCTTGCAAGCAGTAGAGCAGCGAAGCACAACTTCTCTGCGCCGTGAGGCATAGGCGGGCCGATCTACCTGCGAAGTGGGCAGAGCCGTGTTTTTTTCTCGCGAATTTATCCGTGGCGCTGGCTGCCGCGTCCCGACTCATCGCAACGCTTGGCTTTCAATACTCCGATCGCGCAATCAATTGCCGCACCGCTCTTTCCCGCCCTCGCCACCGGCACTCGTCAATATGCCTGATCCGCTCCTCCAAAAACTGGAGCACCCCGGCGCCCACTTGCTTCCAATCCATCGGCTCCTGTTGCAGCCCGAGCGCCGTCCCCAGTGGTATCTCTTGCAGTTTGCCGCCGCCAAGCGCTCCTTCCACTGCATCCACCAATTCCGTAGAGTCTCGGAAACCCACCAGGCGTCCCGGGCCGCGATACCGCTCGGCGACCTCTCGCAGTAAGTCCGAATCGCGGGCGATCACTGTGCGTCCGTAACTCAAGCCACGTATCACAGGGAAGCCAAATCCTTCGTAAAGCGACGGGAACACAACTAACTTCGCAGTGGCAAACAGGCGATCGATTTCCGGCTGAGGAATCTGGCCGCTGCTCATCACTTCAACATTACTTGCCGCGTGTTCCCGCAGGCCAAGGACTTTCATTGGTTGAGACGGGAACGACGATACCAACAAGTCAACGGTCGGCCGTACTTGCTTGTGCTCGTAGGCATTTCCAACTACAAAAATGAAATCGGATGTGGCTGCCAAAACAGGATCGGCCACTGGGCTTCTGTAATCGTCCGGGTCGAACGAATGATAGAACACATACCCGGGTGTTTCGCGCGATGCTGGAAATCGCGTGGCAAAATGCCTCCGCGTATGTTCCGATACGTATAGAACTCCGTCACCGTGCGACGAAATGAAATCCCAGGTCGCCGCGATTTCGCACGCGTTCGGAAAAATATCCCACGCAATCGTATCCAATATGCAGTAGAAATTAAACAGGGCCATTCGATGCAGCTCAATGGGAGTCGTTAGCCACCAAGGCTGGGACGGCCGCAGAGCCGCCGTAAAGTAACGTCCTGCCGTTTCAGCGATAATTTGCCAGTTGGAATAACGATCTCTGAGCTTATGAAATTCGGCCGCATCCGGCTCCGCCAGAACAGTGATGTTCCATTCGTGATCGATCAGCCGAAAGCTGTCGCAAAGGTTGAGCACCGCCTCCGCCGTTCCATCCATTCGGGTGGAAAGACCTCTTGCATCGATCAGTAAACTCCGCTGGAACTCTTGCTCGGTTGAAACAGCCCTTGCAAGCAGGGTTTCATGCACATGGCTCTCATGTGCAGTGAATTCTACTCTGGCCCGACCAAGATCCGCGCGCTCTCGTCCCAGGAGACGTAAATCTACCCAGTCGAGCGGAACAACAGAACTGGATTGTTCGGGCGGTGCAGGAATCAAAATCCGATTCTGTACCACACAACGGAATCCACACCGCCGGGCGCGGGATAAATAATCGAGAATAGCGCCCGGCAACGTTTTGTAATTTTCATCGAGCGGTGCGAGCGTCGACACGACGCTATCCCGCACCAAAAAGCACGAGCTTACAATTTCGGGAAATATGTAATATGCTGGCAACCCCTTCACGATCTCTCGCGGCAAACTGGAAAGGGCTGGGTCACCCAGCCGTTCGTCTAACTTCAGGATCTTTCCGGTATCCGGGTTGAACTGTCGGGGCGCCACCATCCCAAAATGCGGATCTATTTCGAGAGCCTCCACCAGGGCTCGAACCGCCCTTTCATCAGGAATTTGCAATCCGAGCAGAACCAGCAAGTGGCAACCCGCGGTTGACGCGCTTTCCAGGACACGATTGGCTGCCTCGACAGAACTGACCGTCTCGATGCGCCGATTGGACATCAAGACAACAGTGGCAGACGGGCCAGTTTGCCGAGATTGCACGCAATTGCGAAGAAAATGAGCCAGCGGGTTGATTCCCAGCTCAGCCACCTCCGGATGCTCCGAAACATAGCGGGAAGTGCTAAAAAGCGGACCAGGGTCGCGGCCTTCCTTCGCGCCGGGGCCCAAAAGATAATGCGTGAGCGGGTTGACTCCTGCCCGCCTGACGTCAGGATTGTGATTGAGGTAAAAGCGCGAATCAAAAAATGGATTCGGCATTCTCCCCTCGAGCGCCCCATAATTGACGAAATGGGCTAACGGATTCACACCCGAAGCGGCAACATCCGGGTTTTGTTGCAGATAGAACGAAGTTTCAAAGAGTGGGTTGGGATTGTACCCTGCAGCCGCGCCCTTAGTCAGATAGTGGGCGAGTGGATTCACGCTGGCCTGCGCGATTTCCGGATACTGCTCTAAATAAAAAGAAGAATCAAATAGCTCGCACGGGTCAGCACCCTGTCTGGCTCCTTCACAAATGTAGTGTCGAAGAGGATTAGGGCAACCCGGATTCTGGCCTGAATAATACTTCGCATCAAATAGTGGGTGCGGACTAGCGAGCGATTTCACTCCAATCGTCACGTAATGCAAAAGCAGGCTCATAGGCCAGTGTGGAGCATCGGGATGCGTATTTGAGTAGAAACTCGCATCGAATAGCGGATGTGGTGATCTCAACTCAGCATTCGAACGAAATAAGTAATCGATCAGAGGATTTTTACCCGATGCGTCGGGATGGCGCTCGACATAGTAGGACGAATCGAAGAGTGGGCCGGGATCCCGCCCCTCTGCTGCTCCTCGCGTGACGTAATGCAGCAGCGGGTTGATTTTCTGTGCTGCAACATCGGGATTGTGCTGAAGATAGTAAGTGGTCTCGAAAAGCGGATGCGGGTCACGTCCCTCTTTCCACCCGTGGATCAAGTAATGTACGAGCGGATTCAGCTTGGCTGCAAATAAGTCAGGACTCTGTTGAAGGTAGTAATGACCGTCAAAGAGTGGATGTGGATTACGCCCCTCCAGCCCGCCGAACTCGAGGTAATGGAGTAACGGATTGAGGCCGCGCGCGGCCAGATCCGGATTGCGTTGAAGATAAAACGCAGTATCGAACAGCGGATGTGGATTACATCCCGCTCTCCATCCCCGCGTCAAATAGTCTTCCACAGGATCGGCCGCATCGGGCGCCTGCGCCAGATAGAACGAGCTGTCAAAAATTCCCGATTGAGCGATGCGCTGTTTGTGCCGGCGCAATTGAAGAAGGCGAGATACCAAGAACCCTATTTTCTCAACGTCTTTGCTTTTAATCCGTGTGTGTCCGTGTCTATCCGTGGCTAGCTTTTCGACGGCTATTGCAACCCCAACACCGGCCGGATCGCATTCAAACTCGCCAGAATCGCCGAACCATTGCTAATCGCCGCAACCGTTCCCGCCGCCACCATACCGCCAGGCAGAGCCAGCGCCAGTGCGGCCGTATTCAACGCCGCGATAATGCCATAATTCTGCCGGACCAAACCCATCGCCTGGTGCGAAAATTTCACCGCTTCGGGCAGATTCCAAAGATTGTCCTCCATCAGAACCACGTCCGCCGAGGCGTGCGCGATATCCGCGCCGTTCTTCATCGCAATACCAACATCGGCATAAGCCAGCGCGGGCGAGTCGTTAATGCCGTCGCCAATCATGACCACCACACGGCCGTCCTTCTGCAGTTCCTGGATGATCGAAGCTTTCTCATCGGGGAGCGTTTCGGCAAATACATGATCGATGCCCAGATGCTTCGAAACCGCTCGCGCCGTAGCCGCATTATCGCCGGTCACCATCATCACTTTCCGAATGCCATTCTTGTGCAGGGCGCGGATCACATCGCGGCCCTCATCGCGGATCTGGTCTGCGCAGGCCACCGCTCCTACCAGTTCGCCATCGATCGCCAGCATAACCGTAGAACATCCCGATTCATCGAGGCGCTTCAGATCGCCGAGGGCGCGATTGGTTTTCACTCCGTTGCAGCTCAGAAAGCGGCTGCTGCCGAGATGCGCGTAATAGCCGTTGACCTGCGCTTCTACGCCCATTCCGATCCGGTATTTCGACGCGGCCCGGTCGGGAATGGTCAAATTGGATTGACGCGCTTTTTGCACAATCGCTTCCGCAATAGGATGATTGACCCGCGCTTCGAGCGCTGCGGCAATCTGCAACACCTTCAGGACCGGGAATGAGCGCTTCCGGTAAGTGACAACGTCCACCACCTGCGGCGCTCCGCGCGTGAGCGTGCCCGTTTTGTCGAAAATCATGGTATCGGCGTTCGCGAGCTTCTCCATCTGCGCTCCGCCTTTGATGAGAATTCCCTTGCGCGCAGCCGCCGTCATGCACGCGAGGATGGATGTTGGCGCAGCAACCCGGATGCCGGTCCCGTAATCGATGATCGTCATCGAGAGCAGGCGATCGACGTTTCCAGTCGCGGCGAAAATGGCAAGCGATCCGGTCAGCCACGGCGTCACCAGGCGGTCTGCAAACCTTTCGGCATAATTCTGAACGCGCGTCTCCGTCACTGGCGCGCTCTCAATTAGCGAAACAATCTGAGCAGCGGCCGTATCGGCTCCTACGCGTGCGGCAATCAGCCGAAGCTTCCCTTCGCGCACCAGGGTTCCGGCGTAGACGCCATCGCCCTTCTTACGCAGCACCGGCATCGCTTCGCCCGTCACCATTTTCTGATCGACAGTGGCGATGCCGGATTCCACTTGCCCGTCCACTGGAATCGTGTCTCCGGCATAAATGAACACTTTCTCGCCGCGCTGGATTTCGGTGGCCGGAACGCGCAGAACTTCGCCATCCCGAACCACCCAGGCGCTGCGTTTCTGGTATTCGAGCAGATTGGTAATGGCACGCTTGGATTGCGCAGCCGTGCGGTTGCGGATCCAGTCTCCGAGCGAAATGAGCCACACGACGAACGAGGCCGTAAAAATCTGTCCTTGGGCGAGCGCGATCACCGTGGAGAGCCCGTCGAGAAAATCGACGTTTAGCCGCCGTTCCTGAGTCATCACTCGCGCAGCGCGCTTCCAGATGGGAATCGCGTTCCAGACGATCAGCCCCACATTGGCGAGCGCAGCCGCTCCAACCGAAAATCCGGAAAGCAGTAAGGAGACGGATGCGAAGAGCAGCGATCGACCTGCGTGAAGGCCGGAGTCTGCGTTATGGGCTGGCGGCCGGGTTTGCTCTTCCGGCGAAGCAGTGGTTACTAGAGTCCGAAGTTTCTGCCAGGTGAAGCTGACAAACTGTCCCAAATGAGCCGTTAGATCTCCGTGGTATTCCAGGATGAGACTGCCGCATGCAGTATTAACGCGCGCGGTGAGAATACCAGGCTGCCTTCGCAGAAACCGGACCAGATCCGTTCCCGTGGCCGGATCCGTTTTCAGGTCGGGAAGATAAATTCGGATCCGCCCCGGAATAGAGTGTCGGATTTGGAATTGCATTAAGGTGTCGCGGAGGACGCGTGCTGCGCCTCGGCCAGCGCTTCACGAAGGGCGCGTTTACTCCGGGCTCCTCCCGGCTTCGGGCTGTGAAGCTGCACGAAAGAATTAAACGAAAAGATGCCTAACGTGATCCACAGCGGAGTGGCTGCCTCGAGTCCGATCTCGACGAAGCTATATACGGCCAGTCCCAGCGGCAGGAGCACTTTCAGATCGACAGTGTTATCCGTCGCCCGCCGGATGGCACGGTCCAGGGAGCGAAACCCATTCACCATGACACGAGCCGTTTCCGAGTGTTCGGCTAGGAAGTCGGCTTCCTCTTCCACGCTCTTGATGAGATCTGCTCCTTCGCCGATGTCTGGAACGTCGAGATGAAAAGTTCCCGTCGAATCGCCGTGTTCCTTAAGTTGGTGATGGAATCTGCCGTAGAGCTTTGGGTCGTAATGGATTACCAGGCTGCCGCTGGCAAGATTGGCCTCCACGCGATCGACGCCCGGCATCGATGCGATGGTGCGTTTCAGATCCTCCAGCTCGTGAGCCTTTCGCGAAGAGCCGTCTAATTTGAGGCGAATCCGGCCTGGCATTCGGTGGGCCGTGCGGACACGATGACGCGGCATGGTGCGCTACTCCGTTCGTGAACGCGTCATGATTACGTAGTTCGAGGTGTACTCGCTGGAGCTTCCTCGTTGTGGCCAACCGGGACGTTCGTCGCCTGGCTGGTTTCACTCTTGACTTCCGCCACAATGTCCTGCATTTGCTCATTCAATTCCGCCACGCCTTCCCGCGCGCGGCCCGCCAGAGCGTAACCGGCGCGTACGGTCTGTTTCACGAGCGGCCGGAGAGCCTTGCCGAATCTGGGGAAGACGTTCGGCATCAGCATCGCGGCGGCTCCGATGAGAATGCCCGGAATGAGTTCGGCTTCGATGAGCGCTGCGCCTAAACCGACAACCGCAACCGTCGCGATCTTGTTCCCAATGTCGTTGGCCTCCTCCGCGGGAGACGACGAACTGGTCTGAGCCGAGGCTAGCGGCGCCTTGACGGGATTTTCATGAGCCTTTTGATGTGCCATACGATTTCTCAATTGTTACAGAACTATGACGTGTACAGAAGGCGAATGTGACTGCGAACTTCTTCTTAGGAATCTCTCCCCCTCAAGGCTCCCCCGCGGTTTTAGTACGCAGCAGACGCGTCGTCACTCCCGGCCGTTTGGAACCCGCGCGGAGTTGCGCAAGAGATTTTCCCAGGACCTGCCGCTTACCAGCCCGCGCATCGCTTTCCAGTGAAGCCGCGGGCTTGGTTTTTGTCCTGGATACAGCGGCACGCTTCTTCTGAGTGTGGCGCTTCGGTCGAACCACGCTGAGCGCAGGTTCTGCAAACACCTCCCCGGCTTCGGCAATTTCTTGTCTCGCTTCGGCCAACACCGCGCCGATACGCAGTTGATGTTCGTGCAGCGCGAGCACTCGTGCGTTCAGGACATCGAGCATCTCAACTAGGGTCAAAGCAGACGATTCCCTTTGTCCATACTGGCACGATATTTACAGAAACAGAGCCGCGACCTCAAGGGAGCGGCCTTTCAGCCAATAACACCTTCATGGAACCCATCTCATCCACCCCCTCCGTCACCGGGATGACCGTTATTCCGGTGGCAGGCCGGGACAGCATGCTGCTGAACCTCAGCGGCGCGCACGCTCCTTTTTTTACTCGGAACATTGTGGTGCTGAAAGACAGCTCGGGGCACACCGGAGTGGGCGAAACCCCTGGTGGCGAGCGCATCCGGCAAACTCTTGAAGATGCCAAGAACCTGGTCGTTGGATCGCTTTTAGGTGATTACAACCAGACTCTGCGCGCCATCCAGGAGCGCTTTTCCGATCGCGATGCCGCCGGGCGCGGCGCCCAGACATTCGACCTCCGCACCACCATCCATGCCGTCACCGCCATGGAGTCGGCCCTGCTCGACCTGTTGGGACAGTCCCTGGGGGTACCAGTCGCCGCGTTGCTGGGCGAGGGTCAACAACGAAAGGAAGTACCGGTACTTGGCTATCTGTTCTATATCGCAGATCGCAAAAAGACCGATCTTCCGTACGCGAGCGCCGCCGGTGCTCACGATAACTGGCTCCGGCTGCGCCATGAATCGGCTCTCACACCCGCCGCAATCGTCCGCCTGGCCGAAGCCGCCCAGGCTCGCTATGGCTTCCATGACTTCAAAGTGAAAGGCGGCGTTTTTTCCGGAGCGGAAGAAATGGAAGCAATCCTGGCTCTCGCGAAGCGCTTTCCCCAAGCACGCATCACACTCGATCCGAACGGAGCTTGGAGTCTGGCCGATGCGATCGAGTTGTGCCGTGAAAAGGGCCCGATCCTGGCCTACGCCGAAGATCCCTGCGGTGCCGAGGACGGCTATTCCGCCCGCGAAACGTTGGCCGAATTTCGTCGTGCAACCGGAATCTCGGTCGCAACCAACATGGCTGCCACGGACTGGCGCCAGATGAGCCATGCGGTTCGATTGCAAGCCGTCGATATCCCGCTGGCCGATCCCCACTTCTGGACCATGCGGGGCTCAATACGGGTTGCGCAGATGTGCCGGGAATGGGGTCTGACCTGGGGCTCGCATTCGAACAATCACTTCGACATTTCGCTCGCAATGTTCACCCACGTCGCGGCCGCCGCTCCCGGAAAAATCACGGCCATCGATACGCATTGGATTTGGCAGGACGGGCAGCGCCTGACAAAGGAACCGTTTCCGATTGTAGGGGGCCTCATCCGCGTGCCGGACAAGCCGGGATTGGGCGTAGAACTCGATTGGACGGAGATCGACAAAGCGCGCCAGCTTTACGAGAAGCACGGATTGGACGACAGAAACGACGCGCTGGCCATGCAATATCTCGTACCCGGCTGGAAATTTAACCCAAAACGCCCGTGCTTGGCCTAGCTTCGGCGTGCAGTCGTGGCTTCAGCCTACGGTCACTCTTCCGTTTCGGTATCTTCCCAATCCGCGCATCGCCAGCCAGAATCAGCTCGCAAGCTCGCAGCGCGGCCTCCTCGAAATCCGGTGCATCAGCCGGAAGAAGTTGCCAGCCGGTCACGTCCTTCCCGAGTACCCGAATGGAGCGCATATTTGGAAACTTGCTCCGCAGGCTTTCGTGATGCTCTTGCGTGGTCGCCAGCCATACACCGTTATCCGCGGTCGTATCCTCGCGCTTATCGCGCAGCACGCAGACAATCTTTTCCCCGACATACACCGCCAGACACCCGAACATCGGCCGGGTCTCGGGCGAAAGGGCAGCAAGCGCCTCCAGCACAAATTCATGCGGAACCGGCTTGCGCTGCCTGCCCGGAAGGAATGCATCGCGCCGTGCTTTTGGCATGTTTCAGAACCCTGAGCGTGAGCGAGAGGTCCCGTCTTCAACCGAACGTAGCCCTAAATGCTTTACAAACGGAGCAAAATCGCGATCCGAGTGCAGCAGATCATAATTGCCGAGAATGCAGCGCGTGGCGATCACCGAATCGATGGTCTTGCTAATGGTGATACCCGCCCGGCGCAGCACTCGAAAGTTTCGTGCCGCCTGAACCGCGACATCCCGCCCTGCCAAATCCACAACGGTGAGGGATGTCAGAAGTCTGCGCACCTGCTCGAATTCCCGCTCCTCGGTAAACCCCTGCAACACTTCGGTCAAAATCAAGTCGCCGATGGCCAGGGGTTCGGACCCGAGGAGTTGGTCAAGCTTTTCGGTCTGAGGTGTGACTGTTCCGTTAAAATAGTCGATCCATACGCTGGAATCGACCAGAATCACTTATCGGTCCTCATTGCGTTGAGGTCGCCTTGCCAGTGCAACTTGCCCCGGAACTTTCGAATCTCCGCCTGTTTGGAAATCCGCAACAAGGTTTGCAAGCCCAATTCGACCGCTTCGCGCTTAGTCTTCAAACCGGTAGCACGCAACGTCTCGTCCATCAACTTATCCTCAATTACAATGTTCGTCCTCACAATGTGTATCCTACCAAAGTTCCATACACATCCACAACCCCCTGCCAAATAACCTACCGTAAGCGCTTACAACTCAGCTAAAATCGTAGTAAACTTGGCAGAAAGGAAATCCACGTGAAGATTTCGAGAAGAACGCTCCTCGCCGGCGGCGCTGCCCTGCTCTCCTATAAGCCCGGCCGAGCTAACGCCGCCTCGCGCGATTACCCTGTCCAGCCCGTCCCTTTTACCGCCGTCCACGTGGACGACGTCTTCTGGACCTCTCGCATCGAGACAAATCGAAAAACCACCATCCCTTTCGCGTTCCATAAATGCGAGGAGACCGGGCGCGTCGATAATTTCGTCCGTGCCGCCGCCGCGCTCCGCGGCGAACCGGTGGACCGCAAGCTGCCCCCATATCCGTTCGACGATACCGACGTCTACAAAGTCATCGAGGGCGCTTCCTACACCTTGAGCGTTCAATACGACGCTAAGCTCGACGCCTACATCGACAGCTTGATCGTAAAGATTGCCGCGGCACAGGAACCCGACGGCTATCTCTACACGGCCCGAACCATCGACCCCCAACATCCGCACAAATGGGCGGGACCGGAACGCTGGGTGCAGGAAGAGGTTCTCAGCCACGAGCTTTACAACCTCGGGCACCTGTACGAAGCCTCTGTCGCCCACTATCAGGCCACCGGCAAACGCTCGATGCTCGATATTTCCATCAAAAGCGCAAATTTGCTGTGCAACACCTTCGGCCCCGGAAAGCGCGTCATCTATCCCGGCCATCAGATCGTCGAAATGGGGCTGGTCAAGCTCTATCGCGTCACCGGCGATGAGCGCTACCTGAATCTGGCAAAATTCATGCTCGATTCGCGCGGACCTGGGGCGCGCGAATACAACCAGGCCCATCTCCGCGTCGTGGACCAGCGCGAAGCCGTCGGTCACGCCGTGCGCGCCACCTACATGTATTCCGGAATGGCCGACGTCGCCGCCATGACCGGCGATATGGCCTACGTAACCGCCATCGACGCCATCTGGGAAAATGTCGTAGGCAAAAAGCTCTATCTCACGGGCGGCATCGGCGCCCGAAAGCAAGGCGAGGCGTTCGGAGCCAACTTTGAGCTACCCAATCTCACCGCCTATAACGAGACCTGTGCCGCCGTCGGAAACGACTTCTGGAATCATCGCCTCTTCCTGTTGCATGCCGATGCCAAGTACATCGATGTCATGGAGCGCACCCTGTACAACGGCCTCATCTCCGGCGTCTCGCTCGATGGAAAATCGTTCTTCTATCCCAATCCTTTGGAATCGGTTGGCGGCTACGACCGCAGCCCCTGGTTCGGAGTCGCGTGCTGTCCCGGCAACATCACGCGCTTCATGGCGTCTGTTCCCGGCTACATGTATGCGCATCAGGGCGACACGCTCTACGTGAATCTCTACGCGGCCAGTAAGGCGCAAGTGAAGATGCAGACGCGAACCGTCTCCATTACGCAAGAGACGCGCTATCCCTGGGACGGCGCGATTCGAATGACCGTCCAGCCGGAGCGCGCGGAACGCTTCAGCATTAACGTGCGGATCCCCGGCTGGGCCCGCAACGAACCGCTTCCCACCACTCTTTATCGCTATGCGGATACGAGCAACGAAAGCCCGACTCTGAAAGTGAACGGAAAACCTGTCGCCATCGCTGTGGAGAAAGGCTACGTCCGGCTCACGCGCAATTGGAAGTCCGGAGATCGAATCGACTTGCATCTTCCAATGCCCGTGCGTCGCGTCCTCGCCACAGACGAAGTAGAAGCGGACCGCGGCCGCAGCGCCCTGGAGCGTGGCCCGGTCGTGTATTGCGCAGAATCTCCCGACAACCCGCAAGACGACATCATCGACATGGCGCTCGCCCGCGATCCGAAGCTTACCGTCGAGCAGCGGCCCGGCATGCTAAACGGCACCGCAATTGTCAAGGGTAAGGCATTTTACAAGACAAAGAGCGGCGCCGTGACCGAGGAAAAAGAGTTTACCGCCATCCCGTATCACGCCTGGGCCAATCGCGGCGACAGCAAAATGATCGTCTGGATGCAGAACAGTTAATACCGCCTTTTTAGCTCTCTCTTTTTTTTATAGGCGGTAAAAACCTATTTAAACAATCCCAGCGGCACCGCATCCGCCATCGCCTTGTATCCGGCATCCCCCGGATGCAAGTGATCTCCGCCGTCGTAGGCGGGAAGCATGCGGTCGGGATCATTCGGATCGCGCACCGCTTTGTCAAAATCGATCACGCCGTCAAACGCGCCGCTCGTGCGTATCCATTCGTTGATCGCTTTGCGCTTCGCCTCTTTTTCCGGCGTGAAATAGCCCGGAAACGTTGTCCCTTCAAAGGGCGTTAATGTCGCGCCGAAAATCTTGAGCCCCTTTTCATGCGCACGCGCAATCATTTGCTGCAGTCCAGCGATAATCTGCTCCGCGCTCACTGTTTCCGAAGCCGGCGCGGAAGTTCCCGCGTGACCGAGATCGTTAATCCCTTCCAGCACGATCACGTACTTCACTCCGGATTGCGCAATCACGTCGCGATTGAACCGCGCCAGCGCATTCACTCCGAACCGCACGTTCGTCGCTGCATCGTGCAGAATGCGATTCCCTCCGATCCCCGCATCCAGCACCGCGACTTCCTTCTTCCCATGCTGAGCAATCAACCGGTCGGCCAATATATTCGGCCAGCGATGGTTGGCGTCCATCGTGGAGCGCGCGCCGTCCGTAATCGAGTCTCCAAACGCGACCACCGCCGATGCCGGTTCCGGCGCGAGCACGTCCACGCCTGTCAGGAATACCCACGACGTGATCGTCGCCGGCTCGGAAAGAGAAGCGGCGCTGGTCACATCGCCTTGCGCCACGTACGAGGTCTGCTGCGCTGCGTAATGAACGCCCGACCCCTCCGTCGCCTTCGGAAGAAAAATACTGATCGCAAGATCGCCGGAAGCCGGAACATTCAACTGCACAGGATCGCTCAGCACCGGTGCGTTCGGCGGAATTGCAATTCCCGGATGACCACTGAACGTAAGCACGTGATCCGAACCGGCCACAATGTTCGCTCCCTGCGCATGCAGCGCGAGGTGAGCAGCGCCGATTTCGATCGTGTCCTTCCCGTACGCATTGGACAACCGCACACGCACCGTATTGCCGCCAATGCTCGCGTGCACGATCTCTCGAATGGTCTGGTTCTCGAACACGAGCTTGTCATGCCGCATCTGCGCTTCATTGGCAAGCTGTGGAGCGGGGCTCGCCTCCCAAGTCCCAACCCAATGTGTATGCTGAGCCGCCAGGCACGGCAAACCTATAACAATCGTCAACAGGAAAGTGGTTGTCCGCTTCATCTCATATCCAAACCGGAGTGCCTTCATCTGGTACATACTCCGCCAGAATCTCATGCGGCCTGAACCGGTTTTTGTAATTCATGGAACCGCACCGCTCGATCCAGTAGCCGAGATAGGCATATCGCAGGCCCTGTTCCTTCGCATAGAGAAGCTGCTTGAGAATCGAGAACCGGCCCGGCGATCGCGAACGCCAGCGAGGATCGTGAAAAAAGTAGACCAGCGAAATCGCTTCGGGAGCCTGATCCATCAGCGCCACTCCAATCAATCTGTCCGCCTCGAAAAAGAGCCATTGCCGGCCCAGTTCCGCCTCGCCTGAAAGAAAGCTGTCGCGATAGGACGAGATCGTTGCGGTTCGTAATTCCCACCCGCGATGCTCGTGCATGAAAGCCTGATAGCGGTTGTACAGCTCTACGTGTTCGCGCGTCACAAACAGCGGATGAAGCTCAACGCGGACGTGTTCGTTCTTGCGAAGCACGCGCCGGTCACTAGCGTTCAATGCAAACTGTGGCACAGCAACGCGCAAGCTCCGGCACTGTGTACAGCTTGAACACGCCGGACGAAACACCTGCCATCCAAAGCGGCGATACCCGCGGGCCAGCAGGTCGCCATATTCCTCCGGTCTCATCGCAGCAATCGCGCGAAATTCGAGCGAGGCCGTTTCGTTTGGAAGATACGAGCACGTTCTGGGACTCTCAATCACCCGAAACAGCTCTTTCATGCCTACTCATATCTCAGCGCGACGCTCGGCTCGATGCGCGAAGCTCTCCACGCAGGAATCAGCGCCGCGGCGCAGCCCGCCACCAGCAGACTCAATACTCCAGCCACTATCGAAATGGGGTCGCCGGCCGCGAGTCCATACAATAATCCGTGCGCCAGCCGCATGATCGCTACGGCGCACGGAACGCCGATTGCTAATCCGATTCCCAGCACCATCAGGGCATCGCGCAAGATCATCCACCGTACATCGCCTCCCTCGGCGCCCAAAGCAAGGCGGATACCGATTTCAGAAGTTCGCCGTGTGGTCGCGTACGAGAGCACGCCGTAAATGCCCAGACATGCCAGCCCCAGCGCAAGCATCGCAAATGCCGACGCGAGCCGTGCAATCAGGCTTTCGCGGAGTAAATTGCTTTCTACTTGATCCGTGAGCCGGCTGATGCGCATCACGGGCAATTCCGGAGCAGCCTGCCGGATCGCTCTCCGTACCGCGTTCTCCATTTTCTGCGGATCGCCTTGCATTCTGATCTCGATGGTGTTCGCGTACGTTGGCATTTGTTCCAGCGAGTAGTACGCCATGGGCCGGGGCTCCTCGTGGATGTTATTCACGCGCGCATCGCCGATGATGCCGATCACCTCGAAACCCCGAATGTCGCCGCCGTACCCGAAACGCCGGCCAAGCGGGTTCTCCTCTCGGAAGGAGAGCTTGGCGGCAGCCTCATTGATCACCGCCCAAACCGGCTTCTTGCCTGTATCGCTCTCCGTGAAGAAACGTCCTGAAAGCAAATGAAGCCGCACGGCGGCGAAGTACTCGGGGGTCACCCAGTTTTCCTGCATGCTTTGTTCATGGACAGGTTGGCCTGCAATGCGAATTCCGCTGACGCTTTGACAGTTCTGAACGAGGCCGCAGGAAGCGAACGCCGCCGATTGCACACCCGGTAATTCCTTGATCCGGTCGAGCACACCATGATACAGCGGTAACAACCGATCTGGGGACAGGCGCGCTCCCATCGGGTCCACGCGGACGCTCAGAACGTGCTCGGGCGAGAAGCCCAGCGCGATATCGGCATAATTCAAGAACGTGCGCACGAACAAAACGGCGCCGGTAAGGAGAACGATCGAGAATGCCACTTCCGCGGCAATTAGCGTCCGGCCCCAGGGCAAGCGCATTCCTTTGACCGATGCCGCCTGCGTTTTCATGGCTTCGTTCAGATCGATGTTTAACGCTTGCGAAGCTGGAGCCAGCCCAAAAACACAGCCCGCCAGAAAAGCAGCAATGCCGGTAAACAGAAGCACTGGAACGCTGATGCTTACATCCAACGGCATCGGATTACCGTTCGAGGCCCAGCGCAGCAGGAGTTTGCTCGCGCCGAGCGCAACCGGTACGGCGAGCAAGGCGCCGGAAAAAGAGAGCAGCAGTGTTTCCGACAGGAAGTGACCGGCAATCACGCCGCGGCTCGCGCCCAACGAGCACCGCACGGCAATCTCTTTGCGCCGCGCCGTGATTCTGGCGAGTGACAGGCTCGCCAGATTGAGACACGCGATCACCAAAACGAGCCCTGCGGCGCACATTAAAACCAGCAGCGGAGCGGTGAATTGCCGCCGCAAGTCGCCCAAGCCTTTGTCTCCTGCATTCAGCCGGATGCGCGAATGCAGCAGCGCTTTGATTTCGGCCGGGTCGTCCCGCCCGCGCACTTCCCGCTGCATGTCGCGTGCGTACACCTGATTGATCGCTGCTGTGACCGATGGCTCCGCGCGAGCATCTTTGATCCGCACTACCGCCGATAACCAGCGAATCTGCGGTTGTTCGATGAATGGCTTCTCTGCATTGCCGTTGCTGTTCCAGAAATTCTGACTGTAGCGAAGCTCGTATTGCGCGGAAACCGGCAGCCAGTAATCCGGCCGCGCGCCCGGCCGCAAGCCAAAGAAGCTGTCAAGCGCAATGCCGGTAATCATTACCGGCGTATCGTTCAAGTCAACAGTCCGGCCGATCACGCCCGGATCTCTGCCGAATCGCCGCGTCCAATAAGCTCCGCTGATGACCGCCGGATACGCCCCGCTACCCATATCGTCCTGTGCGCGAAGCAATCGTCCAGCCTGTGCGCTCACGCCGAGCGTTTGGAAGAAATTGCCGGAAACGAGTTGCACGTGCGCCTGCTCTGGTTCGCTGTGCCCCATGCTGGCCCGCATCACCGCGATGGAGGAAAAACCCGCCACACTCGCCTTATCGCCGAGCGTCTTCTGCATCTCCACCAGAACCGGATACGAGAGGATCGACTCGTCTTCTTTGCCGCCGCGAATCACGGAAAGCAAACGGAGCTGCTCTGCTTTCGGTACGGGTAAAGACCGCAACACCACCGTGTGCAGCAGATTGAAAATCGCGGTGTTGACGCCAATACCCATCCCCAGCGTGAGCAACACTGTAGCGGCGAACCCCGGGTTCCGCCGCAGAGAACGCAACGCATATCGCCACTGTGCGGGCATATCGGAATTTTACGCCTGGAACACGCGGGCACACTCCGGTGTCTGTTCCAGTGCATGAGGAAATTCAGATGTTCGATCAAACTTTCGTCGACCACGCACAGACAACCAAAGAGCCGTTTGCGCTTGCCGCTTCCGTCTTATTGGAGAGCTTCGCCGTAGGGCTGCTCATCCTGATTCCGCTCATTTACACGCAAGCGCTGCCGAGCGCGCAGTTGAAGAGCCTACTGACCGCGCCGCCTCCGCCGCCTGCACCCACGCCGAAGCCGGTCGGAATGAAACAGCAGCACGTCGTCGCGGCTCACACCTTTTCCATGCTCACAGCGCCCACAGTCATTCCCAAACAGATCAATCCCGAGATTCGAACCGAACCGGATATCGCAATTCCCGGCGGGACGAGTCAAGCGAGCGGAACAGTTTACAGCGTGGTCCCCGGCGTGTTATTCCCCATTCCCACCGCGCCACCGCCTGCACCGCCCGCAAAGCCTAAAGCCTCAAGCAAGCCGATTAGAGTAGGCGTCGGCGTTGCCGAAGCAAATCTCATTCACAAAGTCCTGCCCGTGTATCCGGCCTTGGCGAAATCCGCACGCGTGCAAGGCACGGTCGAATTCACCGCCATCATCAGCAAAGAAGGAACAATCGAGAACTTACGGCTGGTGCACGGCCATCCGCTCTTGGTGCAGGCTGCACGCGAAGCAGTCCTTCAATGGAAATATCGCCCCACTCTGTTAAATGGTGAGCCAGTTGAAGTCGTCACCGACATCATCGTGAACTTCACGCTGTCACAGTAACGGGCACCGCCGAAATTCCGATCACCGTAATATCATCTGCTTGCCCGAAGTGCTGCGCATCGGCCGCGATCCGATCGGCCGGTTGCACGCTGGCGGTCCGCGTACGGTCGAACCCGTAGAGTTCTCCGGACTTGCCGTCACGCGCTTCAACCACGCCATCCGAGAGAAACACCAACCGCGCTGCCGGTGGGACGTCGATCTCGATCTCCTGGTAGACAACATCGGCGGAGAGCCCTAAGGGCAATCCGCCGGGGACATCGATTTCTTGCCCTTCGCAGTATGGCGCCAGATGACCCGCATTCGCGATTCTGACTGCGCCGTCGCGCGAAAAGAGTGCGCAGCAGCAAGTGGCGAAACGCCCGTCCATCTGACCCGCGAGCAGTTGATTTAGTGTGTGCAATACACAAGCGGGCTCGCGGGTCTCCTGGACAATGCTTCGAAGCAGGCCCAGAATCATGCTGACCAGCATCGCGGCCTTCATGCCTTTCCCGCTGACATCTCCGATTACCACCAGCAGTGAATCGTCCTTCGCCGGATAGAGTTGAAAGAAATCTCCGCCCACTTCCTGCGCCGGGAGATACGCCGTTTCGATGCGGAAGCCTGGAACCGAGTGCGTTTGCGTCGGGACCATCACTTCCTGTATGCTGCGCGCCGCTTCCAGTTCGGCTTTCGCGCGGGCCTGCTCCTGGCTGGTCTTGTGGAATCGATAAAGCAGGAGTATTCCGATGCTCAGTAAAAAGAGCAGGTTGGCGATGTCGCCGACATTTACCGTCAGCAGGCCAAGGTGAATTGGCGGAATAAACGCAGCAGTTGAATGCCGTAGGCCGAGATGATATAGGGACCACTGCGTGAGGTCCAGAATCTCGTCCAAATTGTTCAGAAGTAATGGAATCACCAGCAGGCCGGCTTCCTTGTTTCCCTGCCAAAAATGCCATACCACTAAAGCCGGCAATACAAGCTCGTACGGCAGAGTCCACAGAAGCAGCGCTGCTTCGACGGCCCCCGCCGTGATCCAACCCGCATACAACACGGCAACGATCAGAAATTGAAAAATGAGTGAGATTTGGTAAACACGCATCCATCTCGGCATCGGACGGCGCAAAAAACGAAAGACGAACTCAATAAGCAGAATCTGTCCGAGGTTTGCGATGACCACACTCCAATAGATCCCGGCCTCGCTAGCGGTTAGCGTGAACCAAAAAAAATACTGCTTGATAGCAGCTCCAGTGATCGCGAAGCCCAGCAAAGCCAGCCACAGATATTCTGTGTTCTCTGGCTGAAACCGATACAGAACCAGCAAGGCAAGTCCGATGATGAGAGACAAGACCCCGACCGTGTACCTGGGGAGCCACAAGTAAAAAACGCCGCTTCGCCAGTTGTCATGCTCGCTCTCGATTGCACGCGGGGTGCCCAGCACTAGCCCTCGCGGCCCCACAATTCCACCGTAGATGTCTCCCGCGCCGGATACCAATAGCGGCCACAACCAGAAACGGACCGCCAGCACCATGGATTCGCCGCGGGTGGCAGAATCAGGTATAGAAAATGTACGATCGATGCCGCGATAGGTCTTTGGGTGTGGCGGGAAAGATCCGAGTCTCCCTATTAGCTGTCCGTTCGCATAAATCTCATAGCTAACCGGCGATCCGGCGGACAGCAGGCTCAACGGCCCGTGGTGCGCCGGCAGTTTCACCCGAGCCCGATACCAGAAGAACCCCGGACGCCGCTCGATCCCCTGCTCACTCCAGGGTTTCTTCGTCGTAATAATTCGCCAGCCCGAATCGTCGAAATCCGGCTGTGCCCAGTGCGCATCATCGCCCCACTGAAAACGCCAGTTGCCGGAGAGGTCCACCGAATCCCCAAGCTGTGTCGCATCGATCGTCTGGCCGCGGGCCGTGACCCCTAGTACGCAAACCAGCAGAATCGATAGCAACGCCGAGCGCATATGGCGGATAATAGCTTACACTTGCTGAGTCGCGCCATGGAAATCACGGATCAGATGCTTGAAGTGCAGCAGCAGGTGGCGCGTTTGCAAGCGCTCCTCGAAGCAAGCCGCCGGATTCACGCCACCATCCAACTTGATGAAGTGCTGCGCGCGGCGCTCGAAATTGTCGTCCGCGAGCTCGAAATGGAGGGCGCTTTCTTCACCGCGTTTCCGTTCTCCGAAGGCCGCATTCCGCCGCGCTTTCTCCTGAATCTGAACGGGTCGGAAACAGGCCGTGGCTGCTTCCGGTTTCCGTTGCTCGATAAGGCCGGTGCACCTATCACCGACCTGGTTGTCATTCCGCGCGAAGGCATGCAGTTGACGCTCGAAGAATCGGATTTCATCGAGAGCCTTGCTGTGCAAACCTCGGTCGCCATCGAAAACGCACGGCACCACGAACGCGCCATCCACTTACAGCGCGTCGAGCAGGATCTCGCCAGCGCTCGTGCCATTCAACGCAGCTTGCTGCCGCAAACTCTAAAAGAAATCCCTGGCTACAAGACCGCGCTGCGCTCTATTTCCTGCTATGAAGTCGGCGGCGATTATCTCGATGTGGTCTGGCCTTCCAGCGGCGGGCAAGTCATGATCGTTGCCGATGTAGCGGGTAAAGGACTCGCTTCCGCCATGATCGGCAGCTCTTTCCGCGCTGCGTTTCGTGCGATGGTCGCGGCCGGTTTGCCGTTGGCGCAGATCGCAACGCAGTTGAATGCTTTGCACTATTCGGAGGGCGGGGAATCGCGGCGGCGCTACGTGACAGCGCTCCTCATGCGCCTCGACCCCGCAGCGCATGCGCTCGAAGTGGTAAACGCCGGACACAACGCGGGCCTGCTCTGGCCCTCCGCCGACAGGAAACCCGTGCTGCTCGAAGCGAGCGGCACGCCGATTGGCATGCTTCCGGCCGTGACATATCAAGCCGAGCGCCACGAATTGCAGGACCGCGCCCGATTGCTGGCCTATACCGATGGCATGATTGAGGTGTTCCAAGGCGAGGACGAGTTCGGCACGGAACGTCTCGCCGAAACGTTTCGCAGTTGTCCGGCCCGCGACGGCGAAGCGATTCTCGATCATCTCTGGGACACGCTCGAAAAATTCAGTACGGAACCCGAGCAGCGGGACGATATGAGCGCGTTGGTTGTCTTGCGCCAGTGAGGAGAAGCGGATGGAAGCGAACAATTCGAGCACGGTTGAGCTCCGGCTGCCTTCGCGGCTCGGCTACGAAAAGGTCGCGATGAACACGGCCGCGAGCGTCGCGCGCCTGATGGGCTTCTCGGAAGATCGCATCGAAGACCTGAAGACCGCCGTGGCCGAGGCCTGCATCAATTCGATGGAACATGGGCACAAACTGGATGAATCCTTAAAGGTCGAAGTCATTCTCTCCATCACCGATAATTCTCTGGAGGTGAAGGTCTGCGACGAAGGGCCGGGCGTTCAAGGCAAAGTCCCCGTGCCGAACCTCGAATTGAAAATGAGCGGCGAAGAGAGCCCGCGCGGAATGGGTATGTTCCTGATCAAATCATTAGTAGACGAAGCCGAGTGGATCAGTTCCGGACCGAATGGAAGTTGTGCGCGCCTGGTGATTCACCTGCACAAGCCCGAAGAGGAGTAGATGCAAGATAAAGCCACACGTGTAAAGGTCTCAGAACTGCCCGGCCCAAACGGAACGCCAATCACCGTTCTGCGCTTTTCTGGTGACATCACCAGCGCTTCGAAAGACGCCGTGCTCGGCACCTATCAATCCTTACCGCCTGGTGCAAAGCGCATCCTGCTCGACTTCTCGAACGTGGAGTATCTGAATTCGAGCGGGATCGCGCTCGTCATCCAGATGCTGATGCAAGCGGGCAAAGCCGGGCAGTCCATTCAAAGCTTCGGCCTGTCGCCGCACTTTCAAAAGGTCTTCACGATGGTTGGGATTACGAACTACACCAAACTTCATCCCGACGAAGCAGCGGCCTGCGCCGCTTTCGACTGACATCATGAAACTGAATGTTTGCGCACTTCCTGTAGGAGCTCCAGTCCGTCTCTCCTCAGGCATCACGATATCCGTGAGCGAGAGCTCGGGCGTGTTGGCGGTGAGCTGAGTCAATGCCTCTTTGCCGTTGCTTCCGGGAACCGGGAACTATCTTCATTCCGCCTGTCCGCCGCCCATGCCCGGCGGAATGAGCAAGGGAGAGATGGAAGCGTCAGCTTCTGCTGGCATGTATCGCGGTAGCGGGTGAGCGCCGCAATTGCGGCGTCGACCAGCGCAAGCTGCTCCCGCAGGTAGTTCAAAGACCCTTTCAGCTCGCTTTCATTGGTCAATTTGCTCATCTCTTTCACTGGATAACATCAGCGTAGGGCGATACACTCCCGAGCGGCACCCCGGAGTTCCGCGGGTTCAAGGGAGAAATATGTCTTGCGTCCGGTCCGAAAAATCCCGGATACAGCAGCCGGCGGCGAGCCTGTTTAATTAAGGAGGCGTCCTGCCGGGTATTTGCCAGATATGGAGGCAGAGAATAGCAAACTGCGCGTACTCCTCGCGGAGGACAATTCAAGTGTTCTTCAGGAGACCCGGAATCTTCTGCGCCGCGAGTTTGACCTGGTGGCTACCGCGGAGAACGGGCTTCATCTAATTGACGCCGCGAAGGAGTTTAAGCCGGATATTGTGGTGACCGACATTAATATGCCGGAGTTGAATGGTATTGAGGCCGGCCGCCGGATCCTCGCTCTCGGTTGTTGCAAAAACATCGTGGCGCTCTCGGCCACCAATAGCCCCGAAATTGTGAGGCTTGCGTTCGAAGCCGGGATTCGAGGCTATGTCCTGAAGGAAGACGCCGGCGAGGAGCTGATCAGCGCGATCTACGCGGCCGCTCGTGGCAAAGTCTTTCTCTCCTCGCGAGTAGCTACAGAACCCCACGCGTAAGCAAGGGGCTTCGCCGCTCTCCACCGCGGTACCGGATTCTCGAATACAATGGTCCGAAGTCTCGTGTGTGCACTAAGAGCTTCGGATGCCGCTGATTAGAGTTCTCCTGGCGGATGATCACACATTGTTCGTCGAGGGATTACAGGCTCTGCTGAAAGGTTCTGTCGATGTGGTCGGAGTGGTTCGAGACGGCAGGGCATTGCTCGCAGCGGTCGAGGATCTTCGCCCGCAAGTTGTGGTAGCGGACGTCTCTATGCCGATGTTAAACGGCGTGGATGCCGTGCGCCAGATCAGGAATATCCGTCCCGACACCAAGGTCGTTATGCTCACGATGCACGCCGAGCCACAACTTGCTGTGGAAGCCTTTCGTGCGGGCGCCATGGGTTTCGTTCTGAAGACCGCTCCTCGTGAAGAGCTCATTACGGCCATTCAGGAGGCCTCGCAGGGCCGCGCGTATCTGACACCCTCGATCACCAAAGATCTGATCACCGTTCTCATTCAGGCGCAGGCTCCCGAACACGCCAAGGCGCGGGATACCCAGCTCACGCCGCGGCAGCGGGAGGTCTTACAGTTAATTGCCGAGGGGAAAACGATGAAAGAAATAGCGTCCATTCTGAACATCTCACCGCGCACGGCAGAATCTCACAAATACGAAATGATGGAGGTGCTGGGCGTTTCTACAACCGCGGAGCTGATCCAGCACGCCATCCGGCTGAAGCTGGTTTCCATCAATAAGAGTTAGCTATTTTTCCACTTAAAATTCCAAGGCTGCGTGGGGCGGCGCTTTCGGAGGAATGCGAACTCGTACGCTCCAGATGGCCGAGATAATTGCGAATCTCTGGGCAGTCGAAGACGCGCTGGATTTCGACGATGAACAGCGCACCTCGGCGGCCAACTGCTTGTCGCGCTCTGATGCCATCAGGGAACATGAACTGTCGTTTTCTCCACTCGATACTCTTTGGGTAGATTTCGAAGTAAATGATAGTCGCAATGTATAAACGGGCTGAAGCTTCCGGTCGATGATCGGGTGGAGTATACTGGGCTAAATGCCAAGACGCGAGTCGCCCCTCGAAAGCGAAATGCTCCAGGGAACGCTGGACATGCTGGTGCTTCGGACGCTGGTTCTCGGCCCGGCCCACGGACATACCGTCGCGCATGCCATCGAGCGCGGATCGGAGGATGTCCTGCAAATCGAACATGGTTCTCTCTATCCCGCTTTGCATCGATTGGAGGATCGCGGCTGGATTGCATCGTTCTGGGGCACCTCGGAAAATAACCGCAAAGCTAAGTACTACCGCCTGACGGCTGCCGGTCGGAAACAATTAGCCGTTCAGACGACGCGGTGGGAACAAGTGGTGCGAGCCATCGGCCGCATTCTGAAGCCGGCGGCGGAGTGACAGATGAGTTTAAGACGCTTCCTGCGGCGTGCGCAATGGGATCGGGAACGTTCCGAAGAAATCGACTCCTACGTTCAGATCGAGACTGACGAAAACGTCGCCCGAGGCCTGCCGTATGACGAAGCGCGCGCGGCGGCGCTGCGGAAGTTGGGCAACAGCACCCTGATTCGGGAGGAGATTTATCGCATGAACACCATCACCTTCCTCGATGCGCTGATCCGCGATTTGCGTTACAGCCTGCGCATGCTGGCCCGCAGTCCCCTGTTCACCGCTACCGCGCTCCTGACGCTGGCCATCGGGATCGGCGCCAATGCCGCTGTCTTCAGCGTGGTGAACGCTGTACTGCTGCGGCCACTGCGCTATCCCAAGCCCGAGCAATTGGTCGTCCTGCATCAGGATGCGCCGGGAGCAGCGGGACTGGCGAATGCCGCCGACGGCTTGGCCCTCTCGCCATCCATGTATTTCACCTACGCCGAGCAGAACCGCACCTTTCAGGCCCTCGGCGTGTGGATTTCGGGGACCGCGAACGTTACGGGCTTGGCGGAGCCGGAGCAGGTTCGCACGGTCTCGGTGAGTGAAGGGGTGCTGCAGGCGCTCGAAGTTCCACCAAGCGCCGGCCGATGGCTCCTGGCCGCCGACCAGATTCCCGAAGCTCCTCCAGCGTCTCTGAGTTTCTCGGGGCGTTCTTCAACCGTCATGCTCAGCTATGGATACTGGCAGCGTCACTTTGGTGGAAGCCCATCGGTAATCGGACGGAAGCTCATCGTGGATTCCCGGCCGCGCCGCATCGTCGGCGTCATGCCCCGGGGTTTCCGGATCGTCAAAACAGAGCCCGATTTGATTCTGCCTCTGGCTTTTGATCGAGGCCGGGCGATCCTCGCGGGATTCGCATTCAATGGCATTGGAAGGCTCAAACCCGGGGTCAGCATTGCGCAAGCGAATGCGGACCTAGCGCGGCTGTTACCCGTTTGGATGGACACCTGGTCGAATGGACCCAACACCAACGGCCGATGGTACGAGAACTGGAAAATCCGGCCCACGATTCGTCCGCTGAAGCGGCAGGTACTCGGGAATGTCGGCGACGTGCTGTGGGTGGTGATGGGGACCATCGCTCTGGTACTTTTCATCGCCTGTGCCAACGTGACCAATCTGCTGCTGGTGCGCGCGGAGGCACGGCAGCACGAGCTGGCACTTCGATCCGCATTGGGCGCGCGGACTATGTGGATTATCCGCGGCCTGCTCGTGGAAAGCGTGATGCTCGGGCTGATGGGTGGCGCGCTAGGTGTAGCAGTGGCGTACGGCGGGTTGCGGCTGCTGGTGGCGATTGGTCCGGCCAATTTGCCGCGCTTGAACGAAATCTCGATGGATGCACGCACCTTCGGGTTCACGTTGATGGTTTCTTTGTTGTCGGGGCTGTTTCTTGGATTGGTCCCGGCCTTCAGATACGCCAGCCCGCGGATTTCCGCGGCGCTGCAGAGCGCGGGCCGAACAGCGAGTGTCAGCCGCGAACGGCATCGTGCCCGCAACCTTCTGGTAGTTGCCCAAATGGCTATTGTGCTGGTGCTGCTAGTGAGCGCAGGGCTGATGATCCGCACGGCGCAGGCGTTGCGAACTGTAGAGCCGGGGTTCACCGGCCCGGAGCATCTCGAAACCGTGCGCATCTCGATTCCGTCTTCGCTCATTCCGGATCCCCGGCGCGTCATCCGGACCCAAAATAACCTGGCCGACAAGCTGAGGGCGCTTCCTGGGGTGACATCGGTTGGATTTACCAGTGAGGCGCCGATGGAAGCGCAGGCTGCCAACTGGGACAATGTGTTTGCGGAAAGCAAGACGTACCCAGGCGGCATTGCGCCCTTGCGGCGGTTCGAAAATGTCTCTCCCGGGTTCGTGCGCACGCTTGGCGCCCGGCTGATTGCCGGCCGCGAATTCACGTGGACCGATGTATACAATCTCAGACCGATGGTGATGATTTCCGAGAACCTGGCGCGCGAGTTCTGGGGCACTCCCTCGGCAGCGGTCGGCAAACGGCTGCGGCAGTATCCGAGCATGCCGTGGCAAGAAGTGATCGGCGTCGTTCAGGATATTCGGCAAAACGGCATTCAAGAGAAGGCGCCCGCTATCGTGTATTGGCCTGTGCTCATGCGTAACTTTTTCGTCCCCAATGGCGAGCTTAATGTTACGCGCGCAGCCACGTTCGTCATCCGAAGCGGGCGCGCGGGCACGGAAGGCTTTCTGAACCAGGTGAGGCAGGCAGTGTGGTCGGTGAATGCCAGTCTGCCGCTGGCCTCTGTCCGCACCATGCGAGAGATTTACGATGAATCGCTGGCGGCCACTTCTTTCACACTGGTGATGCTGGGAATCGCGGGCGCTATGGCGATGATGCTTGGTTTGATCGGCATCTACGGCGTGATCTCGTACACTGTATCGCAACGGAGACGCGAAATCGGGATCCGGGTAGCGCTGGGGGCGCAGACGGGAGCGTTGCAGTGGCTATTTGTGCGCCATGGGCTGGCGCTCGCCGGCGTCGGCGCCGTGACCGGATTGGCCGCCGCAGCCGGGTTGACGCGCCTGATGAAGTCTGTGCTCTTTGGCATCAGCCCAATCGATCCTCTCACCTACACGGCAGTGCCCCTCGTTCTGGTTGCGGCCGCGGTATTGGCCAGTTATCTGCCTGCTCGTCGAGCGGCGGCGGTGGATCCGGTCGAGACGTTACGGGCGGAGTAGATTTAGATACAATTCCAACGGCCCACCGCTAGACCGGCCTGCGTGCCTGGCCAAAAAGCCGCGACCTGGCGTGCCAGGGCACGCCTGCTTTAGCGCGCGGGCGAGCGGTTTTCACGGTTCTATGTCTCTATCGGCATAGTCAGTATCAACGTGGTTCCCCGGCCGATTCCACTTTGAATCTCCACGGTTCCGTTTACCAGGCGCGCTCGCTCTCGAATGCTTGTCAGCCCAAGCCCTCCACATCCGGCCCTGGTCGTGTTCAGATCCATACCGATCCCGTTATCGGAGATAATCAACTTCACGGTTCTCCCGGAGCGTGTGACTGTCACGTTCGCTTTGTCCGTCCGCGCGTGTTTCACCACGTTTTGCAATGCTTCTTGCATAACACGGTAGGCGCACAACGCGAGTGCAGGCGACACATCCGCAAACGAACCCTCAGAGTGAAAGGCCACCTGAATCCCTGCCAGCGCGGCAAATTCGCAGCAATAAGCGCGTAGAGCGGAGTCCAAACCCGAATACTGCAATATGGCTGGGTGCAGCTCATGCGACATCCGCCGCACCCCTTCTCCCAGGTCAGCCAGCTTTTCTCGAATCCGTTCACTTTGCGAGCGCACTTCGGCGAATTCCGAAGGAACTCCGGCCCTCAGATTACTCACGGCCATGCTGAGAGCGGCGATTTGCTGGCTAAGGTCGTCGTGCAGCTCGCGCGCAAGACGGCTCCGCTCTTCCTCTTGCGCGCTCATCAGCCGGGCGCTCAGCGCCTGTATGTGCTCCTCGGTCCTGGCCCGCTCCTCCAGCTCCCGCGCGAGGGCCGCGTTCAGTTCCCGCAATCGCTGCTCAGTCTGTTTGCGTTGCGTGATGTCCCGCGCCGCGCCCAGCATGCGAACAGGTTCGCCCGCGAGTCCGTATTGAGCGCGGCCGTATGCCGCGACCCACCGCAACGAACCATCGCGAAGACAGATGCGATATTCCGTATCGTAGTCGCCGTGTTTTGCGAGTGCCGCGCGGATGGCCGCTTCAACCCGGTCGCGGTCGTCAGGATGAACCGCTGAGAAAAACCTCTCCAAGGTAAGCTCTTCGCCCTCGTTCGGCCAATCGAATATGGCCAGGAGACCTTCGCTCCAGATCAGGCGATCGGCATCGATTTGCCACTCCCATATGCCCAGTTTTCCGTAGGCTGTCGCCAGCCGTAAGCGTTCTTCGCTCTTGCGCAGCGCCTCGGTTTCACGGCTCTTCAGGATGGCGCGTTCCTGGTAGATGCGCATCTGCCGGGAACGCCAAATGAATCCAGCCCCCGTTGCATTAGCCAAAGCGATCAGCGCCATGATCCATGCCATTTCCCAGCCAAGGTGCGATACGGGCGCATCCACTTCGGAGGCATCGATTTTGGCTATTAAATACCAGGGCGAATTGGGAACCGGAACAACCGTTCCCTCCACCGTTACTCCGCGATAGTCGAGTTGTTTGAACGCCCAGCCGGACTTCGTCTGGGCCTCCGTGCGCCTCGGCACGCGGACCGGGCGCCAGAAATGAAAACCAGATCCTGGCTTATCGCGGAGATCGCTCAGGTAAACCGTTCTGTTTCCTTCGCGTCGAACCAGCACCGTTTCCGCGGTAGCGCTGGGGACTGGCCACAGCTTGATAAACGGATACAGAAAACGCTCCGGGTCGATGCTAAAGAGGAACGCTCCCATGCCCTCTACCGGCACCGACAACGCCATCAGCGGGCGCCCCAATTTTGCGTCCCAATATAAATCCTGAAGACTCACATCGCTTGCTTGCGCCGCGGCCTTCCCTAGTTCACCGATACGCGCCGGGTCCGCCGCGATGTTCAATTCCAGACGAATCGTTCCTTCGCGGTCCACCAGCGCGGCGCCCGTATAGAGAAACTCCCGCTCGAGCTTTTGCATAACGTCGAGCAGGTCAGCACGGTCAGCCGCTTCCGGGACACGGCTCGCGAGCACGCGCTTGGCAACATGCAGTATCGCGGACGATGTCAGTACCCGCCCATCCCCCAAACGCTCCCCGCGCCAATTCGCGATTTGCTTCGCTTTGATTTCCGCAATCGCCCGGAGCCCCTGAGTCACCATGGCTTCCCTGGCCGCCCGCTGCCGCAGGTAATACCATCCGGTCGCCGCAATCAGAGCGATGGCGCCCGCCGTAAACAAGGCAATCAGTATTTGGCCGTGCCGGGAGGACGGGATTTCATCTTCCATGGTGGGGGAGCCGGTCAACGTTATCTATACCAGTTTCTACGAACGCGGTTCGCTATAGTGCTCTACATGCGGGCAAAACTCATCGCGGTATCGGCACTTGTCCTTCTTGCGCCGGCTTACTCGGCATTCGCGGATGCAGTCGGATCCGTCAATCAATTGGTCGTCTTCGGCGATAGTCTCTCCGACAACGGAAACGCTTCTCTCGCTTCCGTCGGCACGCTTCCTGGAGCGAATTACGCCACCAGGCCCATTCCCGGAACGCCTCTAAGCCCATCCATATTCACTGACGGGGCTAGCACTACTCCGCCGACCGCGGGTCCATTCGGTCTGTGGATCGATCAATTTGCGAACAAAATGGGCTTGCCGCAAGCGCAGCCGGCTCTTGCCGGAGGTTCGGATTTTGCGGTGGGCGGCGCGGACACCGGATCGAACGGCCTGTATTTTGTCTCCGATCAGGTCGGCGCTTATCTCTTAACCCGCGGCGCATCGGGCGCGAGCGCTACGGCGCTCTACACCTTCTGGGCCGGTGCGAATGACATCGCCGATGCGAAAAACGGAGCGGCCGCTGCCGACAATGTATTCGGCAACATTCAAACGCTCGCCGCCAGCGGAGCGAAGAATTTTCTCTGGCTGAATTTGCCGGATCTCGGTAATGTTCCTAAGGTCAGCGGCAATCCGGCCGCAGCGGCGTTTGCAGCCGCGCAATCCGCCGCGTTCGACGCCGAATGGTCAGTCGATCTCGCCAAACTCCAAGCCGCGGGCATTAACGTCATCGGCGTCGATATCGCAACGCTGTTTAATCAGCTCATCGCCAATCCCGGAGCCTATGGCCTGACGAACGTAACATCTCCCGCCCAAGGCGTATCGGGCATCAATCCCAACAATTATCTGTTCTGGGATCAGCAGCATCCCACCACCGCTGCGGACGCTCTGGTGGCCCAAGCCGCTTTTACTGAGTTCACCGCCGCGCCCGAACCAGCAAGTCTCGCTCTCGCCGCCTTCGGGCTCGCCGCCCTGCTGGTTGCTGCCAACCGAGCCGCGACCGCTAGGGAGTATCCCATGGCCCTTCGGACCGCAGAATTGCATGAAAGTGCAGCCTTACTCGACGACACGCCGGAAGCCTAAGCGACCCGGATCGGAACCCTGAGCGTAAGCGAGGGGCCGCGACTTCAACGGAGCGGTCTCTTACCGCGATGCCGCGGACGAAAACCGGTAAATAGCCGCCACCGGCGTCCCGTTCGGCATCTTGCCGTTCGGCGCCACCAACACCTGGCCGGCATGCAAGATCGTTTGCACGACGGCATCGTTGACCAGGTCCTCATCTTCTGGAGTGCCGGTTTCGCGGCCTTTCACGGTATACGTTGCTTCGTTGAAAGCCCCGGTGGTTTCGAGCGAATCCGAAACCACCAGCTTCAGCACGCGCCCGTCGTGCGCCGCCTTAACAACTTCCTTGATCCGGTTTGAAGCGCCGCCGCCCACTTTGTGGTTGTACTCCGATAACGCCTCGTCCACTTCATGTTCGTAGCACCGGTTGATCGCTTCTAAGGCGCGCGCGTGCATCTCGCCCGATTTCAAACTGTTGGGCGCGCCCTGCACGCTCTCTTCTGCGAGATGCGGATAGCTGTTAATCGATCGGTAGATGGGCAGCTCGGATTCGACTCCGCACAACACCAACGGCTCCGTCTTCCCGCGCAAGATCTCGTTAATGCCGCGATCGATCTGCCGGAAGAACTGAGCCACATACTCGTCGCGCGCCTCCGTATCGCTCACGCTGCCAAAACCAAAAACAATGCCCGAAGAGCTGCCCGCCGAAGGGCCCGGCGTGGCGCGATTATCGCGCACATGATCGGGCTTGGCCGTATTCATGTACTCGTCGTAGTTCGTCGCCACGCCCGCCGGAAATCCAATCTCGTCCGCCGTTCTGGAAGTGCAGCGCAGCATCCGCACATTCTTCTTGCTCAGAGCCAGCAAATAGAACGCCGGATCCCTGGTCACATCCGGCAGCAACGGCCGGATATAGAAGCGAGGCCCGAGCACTGCGCGGCGGCGCGTTACTTGTTCCACCCAGGTCACGAGAAAGACGTCTGGAGACCGGAGCACGCCGATCGATCGTCCATGCGGCTCCTGATTGGGCCAGATCGCGTTAAAATCTGAAATTCCTTCCAATAATTTCCGGCCCTCCGCGCCATATTGCTCGATTTTGGGCTCGAGGCTGCGCAATACTTCTTTCCATTCCAGCGCGTTCGCCTTCAATGCCTGGTTCAGGGGCGCGGAACTGAGCGGAATGTAAGCACTCAGGCACGGACCCTGCGTCGCCAGAATCGGCTTCAAGTCTTTCAGTGTTTGGAACTCGGCCAGTTCGGCTTTCAAAGTATCCATACGCTTAGGAGACAAACGGGCTTAAATAGCGTTACTTACCTCTTTCGACTGGCAAAAGTGGTGAGTAACCGGGGCCGGGTCTGTAGGATCTCCCACGTAGGAGGAGGTCGTATGGACAGAAAGACAAATTTACCCGACTCCGACGAAACGGCCAGAAATAAACACCCGTTTACCGGGGATGAAAACGTGGCCGATGCCGATACCGCGACTCCAGGACTTCAGACTTCCAACAAATCCGGAAAACATTCTTCGGCGGAGAAGCTGGCTGCCTCCCGCCCCGAGTTTGGCGCCGGACGGGGCGCGCAACCCGTCCCGGGCGCTTTTGGCGATGATCCAAATCATGTAGTCACCGGCCGCGAAGCCGGTCCGAACACCAACCGGTTCCGCTGCGAAACCTGCGGCCGCTTCTTCAATACTCAGGAAGAACTATCGGAACACGAAAACGAATGCCGCCTCGCTAAACACGCCACTGGCTAACAGAACCGCGACCGTGAGGGAGCGGCCAATACCTCAATCACCCGCTCCTCTTGTCCGGCTTGGCTCATCCGGATCTCGATCCGGTTCTCTGGTAACAGCTCCGGAAAACGCTCTCCCCATTCGATGAGCACCAGCGCATCGCTGTCGAACAACTCTTCGAGGCCCAATCTTCGCGCCTCTTCCGCTGTATCCAGGCGATACAAATCGACGTGATAGACGCGGACCGGGTCGCCGTATTCGTGAATCAGGCTGAACGTGGGACTTCCGACATCTTCAGCTCGGGCTGCCCCGCGACCCTCGACGATGCCTTTGGTGAGCGTTGTCTTGCCTGCGCCTAAGTCGCCTATCAGAACCACCACGCCGCGCGCCGGAAGCGTTTCTGCGAGCTGGCGGCCAACCGATCGCGTCTCTTCGTCCGAGTGGCTCTCAAAGCGCAGGACGGAGCTCATCCATTGCCTCGGGCAGCACCTCCAGCAGGTCGGTCGCAAGCATGGCCTGCTCGCCCCATTGGGCAGCCCCCAGCTCTCCGCACAGGCCATGCAGCCAGACAGCCGCCACCACGGCACGTTTCCAGTCGTTCGGGTGCTGGCCCATGATCCCGGCGATCATACCGGTCAAAATGTCTCCTGTGCCGCCGGTAGCCATGGAAGGCGAACCGGTCGGGTTTACCCAGGTTTCGCCATCGGGAAACGCGATGACGGTCCGGTCTCCCTTTAATACGATGGTTGCGCCGCTTTGCGATGCGAGTTGCTGTGCCACGCCGAGCCGGTCCGCCTGAACTTCTTTGGTCGATTTTCCGGTCAGCCGGCCCATCTCGCCTGGATGCGGAGTCAACACCCGGATCTTATCTGTGTTGGGCAGCGAGCCCGCCAGGGCGTTCAACCCGTCGGCATCGACGACCATCGGGATCTCCGCTTCCCCGTACAGCTTTTTGACCAAACGAACCGTCTCGTCTTCGGTCCCGAGCCCAGGACCGAGCGCCAGGACGGACATTTTCTTAGCCAAATCAAGCACATGGGGCAAATTTGCGAAACGAACCCGCCCGGATTCGGTTTCTTCGAGCGGTTCGGTCATGAGTTCCGGCCGGACCGCCGCCACCATCGGCAGCGCACTCTTCGGAACCGCCACCGTGACCAGTCCGGCTCCGCTGCGATACGAACCCAATCCCGCCATGGCCGGAGCCCCGCTTTTCCCAAACGAACCCGCCAAGATCAACACGTGTCCGTACATACCCTTGTTGGAGTTACAGGGCCTTCTGGCAAACAAATGGCGAATATCTGCCTCGGTAGTCAGGTTGAGCTTATAATTTGGGTTCGTCTCGTAAAGTTCGGCCGGACTGCCGATCGGCACAACCGTGAGCTTGCCTACATGCTCATAACTAGGGGAGAGGCATTGGGTTCGTTTCGCAGCCGTGAAGGTCACGGTACAGTCGGCCCGGACGAACTCGCCAGTTGGGTTCGTTCCGTCGGAAGGCAGGCCCGACGGAATGTCAACCGCTACCACCTTTGCATTCGGAAACCGTGAATTGATCAGCCGGATCGCTTCGAGCGATTCGCCTCTCGCCGGACCGGTGAGCCCGGTCCCGAGAACGGCGTCGACCATGATGGTCGCGCAATTGGGTTCGTCTCGTATTCCGCGGGTGACCGGGCAGCCGCAGACATCCAGCATGCGCCGGTTCGCCGCCGCATCGCCGCTGAGTGTGGCCGGGTCGAACAGTTCGACTACCGTCAATTCGCGGCAGAGCTTGCGCGTGAAAAGCTGCCGCGCCACCACGAAGCCGTCGCCGCCGTTGTTTCCTTTCCCGCAAACCACGGCGACCCGGTGCTCGGAAAGCGGAGCGAACGTCTCGCGCAGGAAATCGACGACTCGATTCCCCGCATTCTCCATCAGGATCAGACCCGAAATTCCGCGCTCCATCGTGAGCCGGTCCACCTCGCGCATTTCTGCAGCGGTCAGAATTTTCACGCGGCCTGCACCTCGCGCGCGAGCAACAGAGTCATGTCGTCGTGCAACTCAGGAGTACCGGTCCAGCTTCGAACCGCATCCAGCACGATATCGATGATGTGATGATCCTCTTCGTGGTGGTGCTTGTGGATCAGGTCGATTAAGCGCTCCTCGCCGAACATCTCGCCATAGGCGTTCTCCGGTTCGGTGATGCCGTCGGTGTAACAGACCAGCAGGTCCCCGGGCCGCATCACGAGGCAGCTCTCGTCGTACTGCGACCACGGGAACGCCCCCACCACGGTTCCGTTCGAATCGAGTGGAAGCACATCGCCGTTGCGGAACAGCAGCGGCGAGAGATGCCCGGCGTTGGTATACGTCAAGGCGCGGTTGCGCTCGTCGAAAAGGCCGAAGAAGAAGGTGGCATACTTCTCGGGCGAGGTGTGCGCATAGATCTGTTTGTTGAGCTGCGCCACCAGACGCGCTGCATCCAACTCAGGAACATCGGTGCATTCGTTCTCGCGAACCGGCTGGTACTGGGCAATCTGGGCGCGTAGCGCTGCTTGCAGCGTGGCCATCAGGAGAGCGGCGGAGATGCCTTTGCCGGCCACATCGCCGATCGCGAAGGCGAGTTTATTGCGCGTGACTTCCTGGTAATCGTAGTAATCGCCTGAAACCATGCGGGCCGGATCGCAGCGCACGGTGAGCTTGAGCCCGTGAAAGGGCGGCGCTTCCTTGGGATAAAGCTGGCTCTGCACTTCGCGGGCGATTTCGATCTCGGTTTGCAGTCGCTCCTTTTCCTTCTCCACCGTCACCAGCCGTTCGAGCGTGCCGGTCATCTGATTGAACGAGTCGGTCAGCTCGCCAAGCTGATCGTGGCTTTGCACCTGAATGCGGTGCTGGAAATCGCCGCGAATCACACGGCGGGTGCCTTCGTAAAGCTGATTGACAGCGCGGGTAATGCGCCGCGAGAGTGCGATGCCGATTCCCACCGCGACCAGCTCGACAATCAAAAACAGGATGGCGACGCCGATTACCAGATCGTAGAGAACGCCGCGCAGAATCTCCGCCTGAGAAAAGAAGGTGCGCAGTACCGCCGAGGGCCTCGAATAAACCCAGAGCGCGCCCGAATAGGTCCGTCCCGGCGTGTCGAGATGGTAATGCGGAAAAGTGGACGGCCAGAATACCGGAATATCGAAACGGCTCATAGGCGGCGGGAGCCGGCTCTCGCGCCTTCCGCCTGAGGCGGGCTGCGAGTCGTTATTGAAAGCGAACTGGAAGTCGGGATTCTTTCCCATGCGCGTCGTTCGGACGTTCAGCGATCCTGCCGAGGCCGGAGGCCAGTTCGGCTGCCTTCCTTCCCGCTCCTCGAAGAGCGCGATCACACCCAGATGCGGAACCAGATTCTCAATCATTTCGTTGCTAAACGGGGCAAGCGCTGTGATTTCGGTTTTGCCGTTTACATAATGGGCCCAGCCGTAGAAGTGCCGGTCGAGCACCAATAGTCCGCCTACGTCGCCCCATCCGGAAGGAACGTTCAGCGGGGGGGCATCCGCCGGGTACCGGTGATCGCCGGTTTCGTCTTTGATGTAGAACCGGAAGCCGGGGAAGGTTTGATTGAAAGCCCGTGTGACTTCCGGCATGGCGTTGCGCCGGTATTCGGCCGGTATGTTTCGCACGGTCTCGACCGCTTTTTTCACCGAATCAATGTTGCGGTCGAGCGCCGAGCTGGCCAGATAGATGGCGAGTTCGTTCATCAGCGCCCACGCGCCTAGTCCGAACAGTACGAACAGCAGCAGAATGGGCAGTGCGCCCATTAGGCCGTAGACACAGAGCAGGCGATTGCGCACGCTCCAGAGGGAATGATTCTTGATGAAGCGCAGAGCGCGGAATACCAGAATGGCCCCCAGAGGGATCAGTACGAGTACTGCAAGTAAGGTGAGCGGCCCATTACCCGCGAAGTAGAAAGCAAAGTAGAAAGCGAGTGCGATCAGGAACGCGGTTCCCGAAATTCCGAGGAGCTGGTAGGCTTCACGAACTCGCGACATTAATAGAGATTATCGCGTGACGGGGAGCGTTCAGCTTCAGCCGTCAGCTTTCAGCTCTGAATTGAATCCTCTTCCCAAAGCTGAGCGCTGACCGCTGACAGCTTTCTTATTGACTTTCCGCACACGATTGCACACAATAGAGCCAAACGTTCACAGGGGGTATTGTGCAACAGAGGCTTCTTGCCTTAATAGGCATTCTGAGTTTTTTTGCATTCTCATCGCAGGCCCAGCAGGTAACGGCCTCGATCACGGGTCAGGTCACTGACCCTTCCGGCGCGCCCGTTCCACACGCGACCGTCACCGCGACCGATACAGCGCGCGGCACACAATGGCCGGCAACGACCAATAGCGATGGCATCTATAACCTGCCTCGCTTGCAGATCGGTACTTACAACATCAAGGTGGAGGCGCAGGGCTTTGCGACTACGACGCAATCCGATATCGCCCTGCAACTCAACCAAGTTGCGCGTCTCGATTTCAAACTGCAACTCGGAACCGTATCGCAGACCGTGGAGGTTACAGGCGGAGCGCCTCTGCTGCAAACGCAATCGATGCAGCTCGGGCAGGTGATTAATGCGGCAACCAATGTAAACCTGCCGCTCGCCACGCGAAATTACGTCCAGTTGACGCTGCTTGCTCCGGGAAGCATTAATCCTAATCCCTCGACGTTCAAGAGCGGCGTGGTGACAGGGCAAGGCGGCGGACGGCCTAATGTGAACGGCAATCGCGAACAGGCGAACAACTTCATGCTCGATGGGCTGGACAACAATCAGGTCTCGGATAACCTGGTCGGCTACGCGCCCTCTGTGGATGCGATTCAGGAGTTCAACGAAATTACGTTGACAGCGCCCGCCGATTTTGGAAATTACATGGGCGGAGTGGTCAGTGTTACCACCAAATCCGGAAGCAATCAATTTCACGGAGATCTGTACGAGTTCTTCCGCAACGATAAGTTGAACGCAAACTCCTGGGATAGTAATTTCAAAGGCGTGACGCGTGCCGCAACGCGCTGGAACAATTTTGGCGGTTCGCTGGGCGGCCCGATTAAGCGCGACAAGCTATTCTTTTTCGTCGACTATCAAGGGTCGCGATTGGATACGCCCCCGAGCGCGGCATCGACCAGCGTATACACAGCGCTCGAGCGCACAGGCAATTTCTCGGAGCTCCTTCCGAAAGTCCAGCTTTACGATCCGTTCTCGGCGGTCACGACCGGAAAGCGCGCGCCGTATGCCGGCAACATCATTCCCGCTTCGGAGTTCAATCCGGTGGCGGCCAAGATTTTGTCGTCTCAATACTATCCTGCGCCGACCAAAAGTGGGTTGTTGAATAACCTGGTCTATTCGACGCACACCTACATCAACGGAGACCAGGGAGACGGCCGAGTGGATTGGAATGCCTCCGATAAAGACCGGATCTTCGGACGGTATTCGCAGAGCAGTTATACGAATCCAACCTTCCGCAGTGATCCGCTATTGTACAACAGCTTCGCAATCTATCCAACACACACCGGAGTATTGGACTGGGTTCGCACCATCAGTCCGACGCTGGTAAACGAGGCTCGGGCGGGCGTCAACTATGTGCTCGTGAATAATGGGTCGGCGGCCGGGAGCCTGACGAACTTTGCGCAGACAGTTGGGATTCCCGATGTCCCCTCGTCGTTTCTGCCTTTGATGAGTATGTCCGGCGGAAACGTATCCAACTTCGGTACCAGCGATGTGTACCAGTTGTTTGCCGATACCGTACTTCAGTTTGAGGATACGCTCATCCTGACCAAGGGCACGCATACGATGCACTTTGGATTCGAGGGTTATCGTTACCGAATAAATACTTTCTATTCCGGCAACAATGGCCGTGCGGGCACAATTCTTTTCAACGGCCAGTACACGGCCGGTCCTACGCCTGGAACGAAAGCCGGGTCGGGAAGCGGGATCGCGGAAGCGGACTTCCTGCTGGGGCTGCCGGATGAGATTCAGGGCGGCCTCAACGGCGGCACGTGGGGACAACGCGCCAGTTCTCTGGCGGCATTCTATCAGGACAACTGGCGTGTTACGCCGAATCTGACCCTGAATCTGGGGCTGCGCTGGGAACTGCATACGCCGTGGGTGGAAGTCAAGAACCGACAGTCGAATTTCGATCTGGTTACCGGTCAGATATACATTGCCGGGCAAAATGGCGCCAGCCGCGCGCTTTACGATCAATATAACGGAATCACGAACTGGCAGCCGCGCATCGGCTTTGCGTTTACACCCGGCGGCGGCAAGACCGTAATCCGCGGGGGGTACACGCTCTCTAATTACCTGGAGGGAACAGGGACCAATCTGCGCTTGCCCATCAATCCGCCTTTTACGCCGGAGCACGACAATATCTATACGGGTTCGGCTTACAATGTGCTTCCCGGCTCGACGCTCGATCAGGGCTTTTCGCCCTTCGTAAGCATTTCCGATCCGTTCTTTCGCGACACGTTGCGCGTCTGGGATCCGAAAATTCGCCCGGCAGTATCGAACCAGTGGAACTTTACGATTCAGCAGCAGTTGACCGGATCGTCTACCCTCACCATGGCGTACGTCGGTTCGCGCACCACGCATCTGATGGTTCCGATGCCTTACTACCAGAAGTTTCTCAATCCAAACGGCACGGTTTCGCCCACGCGATACCTGGAGGGCAATCCTGCGCTGTTGGCCGATATCAGCCAGATCTCGGGCACGGCCACTCCGGGCAATCAAAGCTATCAAGCACTGCAGGTGACCGCCGACAAGCACCTCAGCGAGGGGTTGCAATTCCAGGCTTCCTATAGCTGGTCGAAATGCATGACGAATTCGATTGGTTATTACGGCCAGAGCGGGCAAGCCGCGACGGCCTCGGCCTACTGGCAGAACATTTACAACATGGCCGCCGAATGGGGACCGTGCGATTACGATGCAACGCACAACTTCGTGATGAATGCCATTTATGCTCTCCCGTTCGGCCGTAACCAGCAGTTCGGCAAGAACATGAACAAGGTGCTGGATGCGTTCGTCGGCGGATGGCAGGTGAGTGGCATTTGGAGCTGGCACAGCGGGTTCCCGTTGACCATTACAGCTACCGATGCCTCGAACACGACTTCGCGCGGCGCGCGCGCGAATTGCCTGGTGCCCGGAACTGTGTATGGCCAGCAGGATTCTCCCTCCGGCGGCTATCAATGGTTCAATCCCGGGGCTTATGGACAACCGACGGCCAACACGTTCGGCAATTGCGGCGTCGGTACCATTCGCGGACCGGGATTGATCTCCCTGGACGCGAACATCGCGAAGACGTTCAACATCACCGAGCGCCAGCATCTTGAAATACGCGGCGAATTTCTCAATGTGACGAACACGCCGATTCTGAACGCTCCGACTCGTGGACTTGGAACAACGCTCGGCCTGCTGCAGGCTTCGCAGGGCGCGCGCAACGTGCAGTTGGCGCTGAAGTACCTGTTCTGAAAACTGCTTCTCTCGCCTTAGTTGCCTTTCTCCTGTGCCGGGCATCTCCGGCACAGGAGCCAATCGCGGTGAATCCGGTGGACGTTCGCGACCATTGGAGCGGTTCGCGAGAGGTGATCCATTCGGATACGAAGCTGTTGTACCTCGATCGCGACCAGATAGAGCTGCAAGTAACTGTAGATGCCTAATGGAACCCTAGAGTCGGCCCATGCAATAAGCGGCCCACAACAATTCTTCGGCAAGGCAGAAGAAATCGAATTCAGCCGAAAGTTTAAGTATTTAGTGTCAGCATTTAGGGAGCGTATGCCGGTTCTTTGTCGAGACTGTGAGCAGCGAATTCAATAACCTTCTTCACCTGTTCACGATCAAGGCCATCGAACCATTCGAGAATATCGTCAATGCTGGCGCCCGCCGCTAGATTCTCGAAGATGGCAGAGACCGGCATGCGCGTGCCCTTCAAGACCCAAGCACCGCTTACCTTTCCGAGGACACTTTCGACCGCTGGACACTGCGACCAGTCAAGTAAAGCCATAACCTGCCTGCCCTCATCGTAACCCTGTGCCCGCTGCGCGTGCAAGTCGCTAAGTGGAGGCTTTGACGTTTGCGCGCAACCAGGTAGCAAAGGCGCTCTCGTCCATGGTCCCGGCGGCCAGGCTTAATACTGCCTGAGTGGCGTCTTCCTCGCCGGCAGTAAAAACATGCCCATTCATTTCGAGAAAGAGCACGCCGACCACGAAGCCGGTGCGCTTGTTGCCATCAACAAAAGGATGGTTGCGGACAATGCCAGCCGTATATGCTGCAGCCATATCGATCAGATCCGGGCTCTCGCCATAGGCATAGAGTTGTTGGGGCCGGGCGAGAGCCGATTCCAATAATCCTTGATCGCGTATGCCGGATGCCCCGCCGTGGAGGACCAGTAAGCGATCATGCAGAGTTAGGGCGTCACGCTCGTCGATCCAGACAGGCTCCCTCACTTGGATAAAGCGTGAAGGGTATTCTGGTACCGGCTCATGATGTCCTCCGCCTTGGCCATCTTTTTTTCAAAATCCGGGGCATGCGCTGTGAGCCGATACTCACCATCGGCAGCTTCAACCAGGAAAAGGCGCTCGCCGTCCTTCGTCTGTAGCCGGCTAATAACTTCCTGAGGAAGAACTACGCCCAACGAATCGCCGAACTTGCGGACTTTCAATTCAACCATGGCGTTATTAACGGAACTATTACCATTGTAGTCGCTTCCGAGCTCCACTCTCCTTCCACGCACAATAAAGAAGTGCGCCACATCCTGACTGTCGAGCACCTCAGCAAGCGCTATGGCGAACGTGTCGCGGTGGATGACATCTCGTTTGATGTGCAGCAGAACGAAATCGTCGGCTTACTTGGGCCGAACGGGGCGGGGAAGACCACAACCATCAGCATGATTCTGGGCGTGCTGGAGCCGACCTCCGGCAAGATCGCGATTGAAGGCATCGATCTTGCCCGTAACCGCAAAGCCGCGCTGGAGAGAGCGAACTTTTCAGCCGTGTATGCGCCCTTGCCCGGCAACTTGACGGTCTATCAGAACCTCCGGGTGTTCGGCCTGATGTATGGAGTGAAGAAGTTGGGAAGCCGTATTGAGGAAGTGCTCTCCGGCTTTGACCTGATCCGTTTCAGAGATACCAAATGCGGGCTTCTGTCCTCCGGCGAGCAGACCCGAGTGTGCCTGGCGAAAGCGATGCTGAATGCTCCCGAGCTTCTCTTGCTCGATGAACCCACCGCTTCGCTCGATCCGGCAACCGCGCGCGACATCCGAAACCAGATCCGGCATTTGGCCAGTGCCGGAACGGGCGGCGTGTTGTGGACCTCCCACAACATGTACGAAGTAGAGGAGGTCTGCGACCGAGTTTTGTTCCTGTCGCATGGGAAGATACTGCTCGAAGGCAATCCGCGCGCATTGCCAGGCGAGCATGGCAAGCGGACTTTGGAAGAACTGTTCATCACAGTGGCCCGCGAGCCGCTGAGTTTAGGAGTCGCCTGAGTGTCACGCACCGCAGCCATCGTGCTCCGGCAATTTTATCTACTGCGAGGCAGCGCCGCGCGCGTGCTGCCGCTATTCGCCTGGGTCGCGATTGACATTGTGCTGTGGGGATTCATGACGAAGTATCTGAACAGTTTTGTCTCGCCGGGCTTTAACTTCGTCCCCGCCTTGCTCGGAGCGGTGCTGTTGTGGGATTTTTCCGCGCGAGTCATGTACGGCGTGACGACCGCGTTTCTGGAAGACGTCTGGTCGCGCAACTTCCTCAACTTCTTCGCGACGCCGATGAGCATTCCCGAATACGTCGGCGGACTCGTGATCTCGAGTATGGCAACCAGTTCCATCGGCCTGGTTGTGATGCTGGCGCTGGCGGGCGGCGTTTTTGGACTGTCGTTCCTGGCTTATGGAATGGCTGTGCTGCCGTTTCTGCTGGTGCTCTTCCTATTCGGGATCGCGTTGGGGATTGTCGCTACTGCTCTCGTACTGCGCTTCGGACCGGCAGCGGAATGGTTTATCTGGCCGCTCCCTGCTCTGATTTCGCCGTTCGTCGGCGTGTTTTACCCGCTTTCGACCTTGCCAAGCTGGATGCGAGTTGTGTCGCACGTGCTGCCGCCGGCGTATGTCTTTGAAAGCGTCCGGCGCATTGTGCACGGTCCGGGAGCAGCATGGCTGGATCTGTTACTCAGCGGCATTCTGGCGCTGGTGTATATTGCGCTCGCGGGTCTGTTCTTTTATCGAGTGTTCCGTTATGCGGTGAGAACCGGTTTGCTGGCGCGCTACAGCGCGGAATCGGTGAGTTAAGCACCGAGTATACTCATGAGATCGTGGTCGGGAGAAGTGTCTCTCATTATCGGATCACGGGCGAGCTGGGTGCGGGCGGAATGGGCCTCGTTTACCGCGCCAAAGATCTGCGGCTGGAGCGCGAAGTTGCACTGAAGTTTCCTTCGCCGCGTCTGCTGAACAGCCGCCAGACCATTGACAGGTTCGAACGCGAAGCGCGGGCGGCCGCGGCCATCAATCATCCGAACATCTGCACGGTGTACGAGGTGGGCGAGCACGAGAATACGCCCTATCTCAGCATGGAGCTGCTTCATGGCGAGACGCTCCGCGCCAAGCTCCACGGCACACCACAACCGATCGACCGGCTGCTTGACTGGGCAATTCAGATTGCCGATGCGCTCGATGCCGCGCACCGGCGGGGCATTGTTCATGGCGATCTCAAACCCTCCAATATTTTTGTGACGGAAAGCGGCTCCATCAAAATTCTGGATTTCGGGCTGGCGAAGGTTCTGAGGGCTGCGGCTGGCGCGGACAGCGAGACAGTTACTCAGACATTGGACGGTAGCGCGGAATCGATCGCTTCGAATCACGTGGCTGGTACGCCGGCCTATATGTCGCCGGAGCAGGCGCGCGGGGAAGATCTCGACGCGCGTACGGACCTGTTCAGCTTTGGAATCATTCTGTATGAACTGGCAACCGGGAAAAGCCCTTTCGAAGGGAAAAGCACGGCGAGCACCTTGGCTGCTGTTCTATCGCATACTCCCGATGTTCCGACAAAGCTGCAAAAAAATTTACCGCGCCAACTCGATCAGATTGTCGGCAAGGCTCTCGACAAAGATCGCGACACGCGCTACCAAAGTGCCGCCGATATTCGGGCGGACTTAAAGCGGCTGCTGCGGGACTCCAGTCCCAGCCAAAAGCCGAAACGCCGGTTTCCCTACTGGCTGCTCGCGACCGGCCTCTTGCTTCTCGCCAGCATGGCGGTTGCAATTTGGTTCCGAACGCACAGCAACGGTGCCGGGTACATTGAGCATGCTGAAATTACTCAACTTACAACGACCGGCGAAGTCGTGTATGCGGCCATCTCACCCGACGCAAAATATGTGGCTTATTCAACCGGCCGGACCAGAGGGAGCCTCCGCGTGCGCCAGATTGCCGCAGGAACGGATAACCAGCTTCTGCCTCCGGGCGATGTCTTCTATCCGGGGATTACTTTCTCTCCTGATAGCTCTTACATCTACTACTTACTCGGCCGCAATGGAACCACAGATATCGAACTGTTTTCCATCCCAGTGCTCGGCGGGCAGCCTCGGTCTATCACGAAAGACGTTTGGTCGGCACCCTCATTCTCCCCGGATGGATCGAAGTTAGCGTTCCAAGGCATCCTTGCAGGCAAGCGACGTTTGTTACTTGCCAACCTGGATGGGACTGAGAAACATCCAATCGAGTTAATCGAAACAGGCGAGCGGTTGGCGGCTTGGTCGGTTCCCTCGTGGTCGCCGGACGGTAAGTTGATTGCGGCTGCGCTTACACGCGGTTCCCACGTTTACGTTGCAGTGTTTCCCGTGGCCGGAGGGAAACGGCGGATTGTGGGAAGAAGCGATTGGTGGAAGCTGGAAAGCCCCGCCTGGATCCTGCATGGGCACGGTCTGGTTTTCGTCGCTTCGCTCGGACCTACTCCGACCCAGGTCTGGGAGATGAGCTACCCGGAAGGTATCGCGCGGCAAGTAACTAACGACCTGGCTCAGTATCGCAAGGTTTTACCGTCCGGCGATTCGAGCACTCTGAGCGCCGTACGGATCAGCGCCGGATCGAACATTTGGCTCGCCAATCGTTTAAGTAATGGACAGATTGAACCAACTCCTCATCGTGTGGGCGGTGGGAGCGCGCGCCTGGGTTGGAAGGGTGTCGTCTGGCTCGACAATGGACGGCTCGCCTACACGATGGAAGACGGCAGGAACCAGAACCTCGCGATCTCAGACCCGGCCGGCAATCACATGACACAGCTTACGCGCAACGAAGTTGTGGACGATGGAATCGACGCGTACGGCAGGAATTTCATCATTTATTCTGCGTTTGATCATTCCCGGCCGCGCCTGCGAAAGATCGATTCGGAAGGACAGAATAGCCTCACCCTCGCCTCGGACGCCATTCTTCCATCGTGCTCTCCCGATGGGAAATGGATTTTCTACACCTCTACCGCGAATCTTGAAACTGGAAATGGGATATGGAAGGTATCTGCTGGCGGGGGAACCCCGGTTCTTGTTACCGCTGAAGGCAAGCGCCCGCATGTTTCGCCCAATGGCCAGATGCTCGCTTACGCCCGGCAGCGCAGCCAAAACGAGTTGGTAATAGTTCCCGCTTCCGGAGGATCTCCTTTGCACATTTTGCGGCTTGGCGGGGTTAGTACATACACTTTCAACTGGGCCCCTCGCGGCGAGGCCATCGATTTCGTGAGAAGGGACCAGGACGATGATACGATCTGGCGGGTTCCGATTGCCGGCGGCTCCCCGCGGCGGCTGCTGGCATTTGGCTCGGGGATCGTTTGGAATCTCGCCTGGTCGCCGGATGGAAAACAGCTCGCGATTGCGCACGGGGAAAGAACCGAGGACGCCGTGCTGATTCGAAACAATCCAGTCCAATAATGCGCTACGGCGTCGACGCTAGCGGGCTTGCCAGTGAGCTAAAATAAAGAGACTGAGCAAACCCGCCCATTCTTCAGGCCTTCTGAACTAAGTCAGATCTTCTGAATTCTGTTTTCTTAGATTACAAGCGAGTCCGAAACGCCGAAGGTCAGCATGCACTTTGCCTACGAAGGCTTCACGCACGACGGTAATAGAAGATGTTTTTTGTTTCAAGGTGTTGACGAGCATGCGCCCGCCAGCGCCTTCTCGATCGAAATCGACTTGCCGTTGTTCATCCAGCACCACATCGCCATTCAGGACGGTCCTTCTTTCTGCCTGCAGCTTCTCACGCGGGCATCGTCGGCCGGAGCAGATTGCCTCGAGAAATTTCACACCTATCAAGTGGTAGGCGAGGATTTTCGTCCACTACTCATAGAACGAGAGAAGCGGCGAGCCGACAAGGCGCTGAAGAGCCAGGGCCGCCGGTTTTACCGGAAACCGTCGCTACGCTCAAATCTTCGCATGGGGGCGGGTAAGAATGCCATTTGAAAACTGCGCGTCCCAGGCTTTTACAGCGGCTTCCATCCAGCAAAACGCGCCGCAGTGTCCGGGTCTTTACGGCCTGTCGAATGCACGCGAATGGATCTTCATTGGCGCAGCCAGCGATATTCGAGCGGCGCTGATGGACCGGCTTAGGGAAAGAAATGGCTCCGTGGCGCTCCGGAAGCCGACAGGTTTCACATTTGAGGTGTTATCGCCGGCTGACTGCTCCTTACGCCAGAATCAGCTTGTACGCGAATTGGAACCGTTCTGCAACCGGCGGGGCAATGGATGAAAGGCACAGGCAGGAGAGGAAATGGCAGATCTCAACGCGTTTTGGACCTGGAGCGGCCGCTACGTGGGGTTTAGAAGCTCCGATTGCCTATTTGGTCCGGATGGGCGGCAGGTCGGGTATTTCGCGGAGGGGGACGAAATTTATGCCAGCACTGGCGAATACGTCGGAGAGATTCGCGGCGGGAACCGCCTTATTACTAACCTCAGTAAGAAAGCATGGACGCGCCGCGGTTTTGTTCCCCGCTTTCTTAAGCCTTCACCGGGACGCGCGAGCGTAAATCCGAAGGAAATGCTGACGGGATTTGAGGATTTTCGCATGCAGCCGCGGGTATCCAATTCAGACGAACGAAAGGAAGATTATGGCATATAAGTTCTACGTGGTTCAGAAAGACGGAGTTCCGGCGGTTTGGCAATCGGCGCCCGAACGGCTCGAAAAGCTGCTGAAGCACAAAGCAGGATACACAGTGATTTCCGAGACGCCAAGCGATACGCGCGCCGAAGCTCTCACCAAGCTCCGGCAGCTCTTTCCAGGGTTGCGCCCGGCGCGGTACTAGAGAAGTTCAGGCGATTGTAATTCAAGATGGTGTTGAAGAGCATGCGGAACTCGCCGAGATTCTGCCAGCGATAGCAAGGATTTGTCGCAAATAAGATGACCTGTCCTTGGCCGACCGGCACATCGACGATGGCGGGCTTGTTGCGGATTTCGTCCGCGCCTTTCATCAGACCGCTCAACACCGAGCTTTCGCCGCCTGGGAAACGCATCAGAATCTCGCTGCGATCCTGCTCGCGAACGGTCAGAAATGGTCCGCCGGCCCAACGGACGGGCAGCGTCTTCTCGGTGTAGCCGTAAAAGATTGGGTGCGTCGCGCGAAGAATCTCGGCCTGTACGATGGGTCCGGGTGCATAGAACTGTGGGCCGGGACGGCCGGTCTCGATCCGCCGGGTCAGCCCGAATTCGGGCGGAAGTTCGCTCGCCACGCCCAAGGTGACGAGGACGCCGCCTTGTTCCACAAATTTGCGCAGTTCATCCGCGCCCTGCAGGCCCATGCCGCCTGTGATGTCCTCCGATGAGCCGTAATCGCCCAGGTACTTGAATTGCGCAGTCTTCGTGTATGCCAGCGGCTTTTTCTTCGGCTCGATATCGAAGACCAGATTCCTGGCATTGCGGCCCTGGTTCGGGATGACGATCACATCGAACGCGGAGCGCAGGTTTCCGGCTTTTACCCGTTCCTTATAGATCAGTTCATACGGGACTTCGTACTGATCGAAAGCGTAACGCACCCAGCCCACATCCTGCGTGCTGCCCCACGTGCTATAGACCGCAAGGCGCGGCGATCCGGCATCGTGCATCGGTGCATTTGGCATGGCCGGAAGGGCAACAGCACTAAGACCCAAAGGCTCTACGTTGCTCTTGAGCTTCGAATTGTATTTGCCGTCCACGATAAACGAGCCGGCTGGCACGGTCTGGTTTCCGGCTTTGAACGATCGTTCTGCGATGCGGACCGGAAGATCGCGCAGCCGGTAACGCAGCGTCATCATGTTTGCGGAGCCGTGGTCGAGGACCGCATAGGCAACGGCCGAACCGCCTCCCGTTATTGTTCCTTGAGGAGTGAACTCCTGAATGCGCTCGACCGGCACATCCAGAATCGCGCGATCCGCGCTCTCGACGATCTTCGAGTGCGTCATCAGACCCATGGTCCACGCGGAATCGTCATAAGTACGAAGATTGGGGTCCGGGAAGTTCTGCTTTTCGAGCAGAATCTTAGCGAGGCGCCCATAGGGCTGGTTGCGCTTAATGATGAGCGATCCGGCCGGGAACGTGCCTTCTTTCAGCTTTACTTCGTTGGTCGCGCGGCCGATCTCGATGCCTTGCAGCAGGAGTACATGCGTAACGAATGCCACGCGCGTTAGATCCGGTTGGTCGATGGGAATGACATAGCCAAACGGCGCTTCATCGGTGCCGGACTTGATGGAATTGATGCTCTTTTTGTAGAAGTTCTCCAGCACGATTTGCGGGAATGCAGCGGTCATCTGGAGCGCGGTCAATACGCCCGTTTCCATATAGTTCGTGTTGTCGCGCATCGACCATTCGACTTCTTTGTAGGGAGGCAGAGGCCGATACCATTCGCGCGCCGTGGGCTTCGGCCCTTGGCCGCCGCCCTGGTAAAGACCACCCTCGCCAACTTTGCGGTGCATCGTATTCGCGCCGCCGTTGCCGAACGTTTCATACATGCGCAGCATGCCGTTATGGTTCGAGGACATAAAACCCAGATAGCCGGGCGACCACATATCGACGAACGCGTGCGTCCAAACGCCGGGCATGCCGTAGCGAATCATCTGGGCCATTTCGAAGTTGGCGAACCAGGGTAGCTCGCCGTACAGGATCGGATCAAGCGTCGGATTTTGCGGGGCCTGGCCGCTGAACGTGTACAGGAACGGTTCCGATTCATGAAGTTCATGCATGATGGGCGGATGCCATTGGAGATACCAGGCGAGCAGCGCGCGCATGGGCATTTGCGAGTAGTTGATATCGCGATTGTCGTCGTGATAAATGTATTTGCCCCAATACGGCGGACCGCCCATGCTGTCGTCTTCGCTGGTTTCGTCGATTTTGTAGCGGTAATACCAGTCGGTATAGCGGTCGCGGCCGTCGGGGTCGGCGGCGGGAGTAATCGAGACGATCACGTGGTCGCGAATGCTCTGGACGAGCGGGCTATCCTCGGTGGCGAGCCGGTAAGCCAACTCCATCAGCATTTCGGGAGGACCGGTTTCGGCGCTGTGCAGCCCTCCCATGACGTGATAAATCGGCTTCGCGCGCGCGATGATGTCATGCGCTTCGGAATCCGTGACGTGGCGTGGGTCCGCCAACTGACTTAGATACTGGCGGTATGTCTCCAGGTTTCGGATCGAATCTTGGGATGCGACGAAGACAACGACGCATTCGCGGCCTTCCTCGGTCTTGCCGATATCGACTACTTTGACGCGCGGCGTTTTCTCCGCGAGAGCGCGATAGTAGCGCACCAGGTCTTCATAGTAAGTAAGTTTCTTCGGCTGGCCGATGTAGTAGCCGAGTACGTCCTTCGGCGAGGGAACCGTCGCAGACTTCGGCAAGTGGTCCACGAGCGGGCTGATGAACTGCGGGCGTGTCGTCCACTGCTTTACGGATCGGGCGAAATCGGGATCGTTCTGTTGAGCAAAAGCGGCGGAAGCACAGAGGACGAGACAAACGCCGATCCGTAAGCGTAAGCAACCGCAATTCATTACATTCCGTTAGGTGCGGCTTGTGAATAGAAATTAGCGAGATCGGCCTTGAGCTGCTTCAGAGCCTCTACGTTCAGGTAAATCATATGGCCCGACGGATAATAGCCGAATTCGATATTTTGGCGCAGCCTTGGCTCCAGGTTCATGTGCGCAAGATCGAATTCGGTCTTAAAGAACGGCGTCGCCAAATCAAACAGTCCGTTTGCCGAGAACACCTTCAGATGCGGATCTTTGCGCATCGCATCGGCGAGATCGCCCGCGACATAGGGCTCACGCAACGGACGCTGGCCGCCGCCGAACCCGCCGCCGGGCGGATGGTGATCCCAATCCCAGGATTGAATAATGTTGCGGCCGCTCGGATAATAAGGCTCGTCGGTCGAATACTTCAATTCGCGCGCGAGATAGTCGTGAAAAGCCGACACGAACGCTCCCGTGATGCCGGTGCTGGAGGGATCGTAGCCGGGATTTTCGCCGGCGGCGTCGACGTCCGTCCCTTCAAAACGGGCATCGTAGCGGCCGAGAATCACACGATCGTCGCGCAGCAGTTCCTTCCGAAAACGAGTGGCGCTGATCCGCAGATTCGCCTCTTTCACGTACTGGACGCTCAGACCGGTATAGGCGCTGACCTTTGCCGCGATCGCGTCTACGTCAGAAGCCGGCAAGTTCTGGCCTTGCGCTAACGCCTCGGCGTAGGGTCCGCGCGCGAAGGCGCGTACTTCGTTCAAAAATGCTTTCAGATCGCGCGGCTTGTTCGCCAGCTTGTCGTGCTGCCACGCGATCGCGGCGAAACTGGGCAGGTCGTCAATGAAGCCGTTGTCCAGACCGGGCGCCATTTCGAAATAGTTGAGCACCGACGACATCAGGATGACTCCATTGCAGGAGATGCCGTCGTTTTCAAGCGAATCGACCAAAGCGGCTGAGCGCGTGGTGCCGTAGGATTCGCCAAACAGGAACTTGGGCGAGTTCCAGCGCTGGTTCACGGTGAGATAGCGTGTGATGAACTTATTAAACGCGACGACGTCCTGGTCCACGCCTGCGAAGTTCTTCTCGGTGGCGTTGCCGACGGCCCGCGAATAACCAGTTCCCACCGCATCGACAAACACGAGATCCGATTTATCGAGCAAACTGTATTGATTCGGCACGACCTGATACGGCGGATTTCCGGTAGCCTCCGGACTTGCCGTGACGATGCGTACCGGGCCCACCGAGCCCATGTGCAGCCAAATGCTGGCCGAACCGGGACCGCCGTTATACAGGAAAGTGATTGGGCGAGTGCGCGGGTCGGTGACTCCGTCTTGCGTATAGGCAACGTAAAACACGCTGCCATAGGGCTCGTTTTTATCGCCCCGAATGAGCAGGTTTCCCGCGGCCGCGGTGTAACGGATTGTGTGGTTATTCAGGTTCAGCTCATGATGCGTGACGGAGCTGCGTTCGGGAGGAGTCGGGGTCTGCTTCTCCTCTTTGGGCGGCGTGACGGGTGTCGTGTCGTTGTGCGGAACCTGGCCGAAGGACAACGCGGCGGCGAAGGCAGGGAGAAGAACCGGGAAAAATTGTTTGCGCAAGGGCATGACCTTGGGCAGCATTTTCGCATGAACGGAACGAGGCTACGCCACTTTTCCCTTCAGCATGGTAAAGGAATGCGGGGGAAATTCACACCGCAGCCGGTTGGATTGCGGTGTGGCTTCCGGCTTTTTGACTGTCTTCACCGGCGTCGAATCGAAATTATTCATCGCCTTGATATCCGGCCCGTTCACCTCGGAAACCTGGAAACCGCCTGCGAACTTTTTATCTTCGAGTTCAAACGTGACCGGCAATGAATCGGTCAAATGGCGGTTCACCACGTTAATCACCAGCGTGCCCTGATCGTGAGCTGCTGAAACGTCCAGATATGGAGTCGTGCTGGAGAGCTTGCTCTCATATGTGGGGCTCTCAATAAACAACTCCAGAGCATTCCCGAACGAATTGTTCGCGAACAATTGAAGTGGATAGTAGATGGTCTGCAAAAACAAACCGTTCTCGTTTGTGAAGATCGGTGCAATCACGTTCACGAGCTGTGCCATGTTGGCGATCTTCACAATGTGGGCATTGTTCAGAAACGTATTGAGGAAAGTAGCAATGACGAGCGCGTCTTCCAGGTTGTAGTGCTCTTCGAGAATGCGCCGGCCGCGCTCTTTATCGCCCCGCGCGCGATACCACACATTCCACTCATCCCAGGCAATGTGAATCTGTCGTTTCGGCGTGTCCGCCAGCGCCGACCGGATAATCCCCTCCGCGATTTTGGTCCGCTGATCAAGTTCCAGCGAGCTCGCCAGGAACTCGTTGAAGTTGTTCTCGGGGTTCCCAACGTAAGTGTGTAGCGAGAGATAATCCACGTGATCCTTCAAATAGCCGAGCACCGTGCGGTTCCAACCCACCCAGTCCACGCCCGCCCGGAAATTCGAGGAACCGGCCGCGACCAAGTGAATGTTGGGATCGGTCCACTTCATCAGCTTGGCTGCTTCGAGCGCAAATTTGCCGTAATCTTCTGCCGTCCTGTGGCCCATCTGCCAGGGACCGTCCATTTCGTTTCCGAGTCCCCAGTATTGAACTTTCCACGGGTCCTTGCGCCCGTTCTTCTCACGCAATTTGGTCGTGGCAGTCGGTGCGGATGAATTGCAGTACTCCACCCACTGCTGGGCTTCGTCCCAACTGCCGGTGCCGAGATTCGCGCACAAATACGGCTCCGTGTGGATGGCCTCGCAGTAGTTCAGAAATTCGTGCGTGCCGAAGCGGTTATCTTCCACCGTGCCCCAGGCCATTTCGAGCCGCGCCGGACGCTGATCGCGCGGTCCGATTCCGTCGCGCCAATTGTAGTTCGACGAAAAATTCCCGCCCGGCCAGCGGAGCAGCGTGACGTCCAGATTCTCCACCGCCTTCATGACATCCTTGCGATAGCCTTCCGCATTCGAGAGCGGCGAGTTCTCCTCGAAAATGCCGCCTTCGATGCAACGGCCGAGATGTTCGGTGAAATTGCCGTAGATCTTCTTATCGATGGGCCCGACGATTCGTTCGGTATCGATCTTGACCCGCGCTTCCACCGAAGAAGGCTTGCCTTTCAGCAGAAGCGGAGCGGAGAATAGAGCGGCCGAGAAGGCGCGGCGGGAAATGGGTTGTATAGGCATAGGAGCGCGAATACCGAGTATAGCCGAGCCCTGCAAGCGCTTACAAGAGTGAGGCTACAGAACCCCGCGCGTAAGCAAGGGGAGATGAAGCGGGCGATAATAGGTCAGCAATGCACATCCCGGACGGGTATCTGAGTCCCTCGACGTGTGCGACGTTCTACGTCGCATCCACGCCGTTCTGGTATGCCGCGCTGCAACGTGCCAAACGGTCCCTCAGTTCGCGAACTCTGCCGCTGCTTTCGGTGTTTTCAGCGTTCTCGTTCGTGATCATGATGTTCAATCTGCCTCTACCCGGCGGCACCACCGGGCATGCCGTTGGAATGGCGATGGCCAGCATCATTCTGGGACCCTGGATTGGCATACTGGCCATTTCCACCGCTCTATCGGTGCAGGCCTTGCTGTTCGGAGATGGAGGCATGACGGCCTACGGCGCCAACTGCTTCAATATGGCCATCGTCGGTTCGCTCGTGAGCTATGCCGTGTATCGCGCGGTTGCGTATCGCGCGCCACTCCAGGCGAGCCGCCGCGTGTTTGCAGCAGGACTCGCGGGCTATCTTGCGATCAACGCAGCGGCGCTCTGCGCGGCCATCGAGTTCGGCCTGCAGCCGCTTCTGTTTCACGATGCGTCGGGCGTGCCGCTCTATGCTCCCTACCCGCTCCAAATCGCGGTTCCCGCTATGCTGATTGGACACCTGACCTTCGCGGGCCTGGCGGAACTGGTGTTATCGGCGGGCATGGTCGCCTACATCCAACGCACGCAGCCGGAGTTATTACGGCAGACTGCTCCGCACGCGCAGACGGAAACCGCTCTCGTGCCCGCATCCCGCCGCTTGTGGCTGGCGCTCGCCTGCTTTCTGGTCCTTACGCCTTTGGGAATTCTGGCGGGCGGCAGCGCTTGGGGCGAGTGGCGCGCGCACGACTTCAAAGATCCCGGTGCGCGTAATCAAATACAGATCGCCTCGCTGAATCATGCGCCGCCCGCGAGTGCACCGCGCGGCTTGCAGCAACTCTCCGAGATTTGGAGCGCTCCGTTGGCCAATTATGCGCCGACATTCATTCGCAGTGCTTCAATCGGGTATCTGGCGTCCGCCGCCCTGGGAACCGGGTGTATCATCCTGCTCGGATTGCTTGCCGGACGAATGATTGTGCGTTCCGGCGCAGCGCGCCTCCGGCATATTCCGTTTATCGAGAAAACGATTCGCGGACTCGCGCATGCCACAGAGGAAGCGCTTTTCGCCGAAGAAATCGCCAAACGAAGTGGATTGCTCCAGCGTCTGGATGCGCGCGTTAAAATGGCGGGCCTGGGATCTCTGGTCGTGGCGGCCGTGGCCGTCCGGCGCCTAGAAGCGCTCGCCGTTTTGCTCGTGTTCACCGCGTTGCTTGCGATCCTGTCGCGCGTCCCGCTGCGCCTGTTGCTCTTCCGAGTCTGGCTCGTAGTGCTCGGCTTTACCGGACTCATCGCCGTTCCCGCAATGTTTCTCACGCCTGGACATACACTTCTGCCCGGTATTACAGCGCAAGGTTTGGAAACCGCAGCGCTACTGACGCTGCGTGCCGAATGCGCCGCGACATTCGTTTTTCTGCTCCTCGTCACCACTTCGTGGATTCACATTCTGCGCTCGCTGCGCTGGTTCCGCGTGCCGGCCTATCTTGTCGCGACACTCGAAATCTCTTACCGCTACATATTCGTTCTGCTCCAGGTGGCCCAAAGTATGTTTGAGTCACGGCAAACGCGCCTGGTGGGGCAATTAGAACCAGCCGAGCAAAGGCGCTTTGCAACCTCGGCCGCCGCGGTGCTCCTCGATAAAGCGTTCCAACTCAGCGGTGAAGTGCACACGGCCATGCTGGCGCGCGGATTTCGCGGCGAGATTGTGCTCCTGGACGACCTGCGCATGACCGGACTCCATTGGTTGCAGGCGGCGATCTTATTGGCCGCGAGCTGTCTCATCATCTGGGGTGGCATTTGATGGGACCGCTCGCCTTCGATGTGCAGGACGTTGCCTACGCCTATAAGCAGGTTCCGGCGCTCGACGGACTCTCGCTGCAGATCCGTCCCGGAGAGCGCGTGGCATTGCTGGGCGCGAACGGATCGGGTAAATCGACGCTGCTTCGTTTGCTCGCTGGATTGAGCTTCCCGGATCGGGGCGAGATTCATTTCTTCGGCGAACAACTCACTCCCGAGCGTCTTGCCGAAGAAGATTTCTTTTTCCGGTTTCGAAGACGTCTCGGCATCATCTTTCAGAACCCGGATGTGCAACTTTTCAACGCCAGCGTGCTGGACGAGGTTGCCTTCGGGCCGCTTCAGCTCGGCTGGCCAAAGGAGCACGTGCGCGAACGCGTGGAAGCTGCCATGTCCTCGATGGGCATTGCGCATTTGCGCGATCGCCCGCCGCACCGCCTTTCGGGAGGAGAGAAGAAGCGCGTGGCGTTAGCCTCTGTGCTGGTAATCAATCCGGAAGTTCTTTTACTGGACGAGCCCGTGTCGGCGCTCGATCCTGCCAGCCAGACGCAAATGATCGATCTGCTTTCTTCCTGGACGGACGGCTCGCGCACCGTCATCACCGCGACCCACGAGCTTGCCGCGCTCGAAAATATTGCGGACCGCTGTTATGTGCTGGACCACGGCAGGATTGTGTGCGAAGGCCAGCCTCTCGCTTTGCTCCATGATGCGCGATTGTTGCAAAAAACCAGCCTGCTGCGTCCTCACCGCCACGCGCACGGTGCGGAAACCATTCCCTCGCATCCACACGTGCACACTCAGGACTTGTGATTCAATCGCGCTCGATATAACGCCGGAAGGCCGATGCCGCGGTCGCAGTCGCTTGCAAAAATCAGCGATTGCGAATCCGGTTCCCAGGCGGGCGCAAAGCTGTTGCAATTTCCTCCTGCAAGCAAAATGGCTTGTCCTCCTTTTGTGCTTCGCAGCCAGAGGTGCTCCGATCCGGCCCTTGTTCTTGTGTACGCGATCCAGCGGCCGTCGGGCGAAACGGCCTGATCCCGAACCGGAGTCTGGCCCGCCGCGGGCGTCAACTTTTTCGTAAACAGGTCGAGCAACATGCTTTTCGATGTGCCATGCGCAATCAGCTCGAACCGGATCGATCCATCCGGCGATTCCGCTTGTGGATGAAAAGCCTCTCCCGGAAAAACGAATTCCTCATTCTTGCCATCATGCGCCCAGCGCAGAACATAATGCTGCTTTCCGATGGATTCGTAGACGATTCCACACCGAAGCACAACAGGCGATGACGAATAGATCGCGCCACGCTGCGCAGCAACCCGGTCCCAGTGCCGGCCTGGTTCGAGGCGATACGCATTCTGATCCCGCCAGGCGATTGTCAAAGCGACGAGTGCCGCTCCCGTTACCGCCATGATCAGCTCGTTTCTACGCAAGAGGTCTGCGTAATGCCGCCCAACCAGAATCAGCAATGCTAAAAGCAGCCACACGGGATGCATCGGCCAGCACAACAGGATGTAACACGAGAGTAGAGCCACGCGTTCTATCCGTCCGGCTTCATCCAAAAGCAAAGCGACCGGCAATAACAAAAGAACGAAGGTATACGACGCGGTGTTGGGAGAGGCCAATAGCAGCGCAATACAGAACCACGCGAAATCGCGCTTCGGGCTGTTCGATCTCCGCAGCAGCAATGACGGAATCAGCAGTATCAACACAGTCACGAACGGCTGGAGGAAGAAGAACAGCCACGGCGCATTCCATAACGGATGCGGATTGAGCTCGGGCTCGATTACAAACGCGCGCCGAAGCTGAGTCGTGATGGTCCCGTTGCCGCCGTTGTACGGGTCGAGCGTTGCGCCTTGAGCAGCGCGTGGAAGGATGTGCAGCGAGAAATAAATTAGATCGCTCCACCCGAACAGCAGAATCACAGCCAACATCCCAACAACGGCCGCGGCCAGCATTCCGGACACCGCTCGCCACCGGTGCTTGAGCGCAAAGTAGAGCAGGAACGGCGCGCCATAGAGCTTCAGCACAAACGTTAAGCCCAAAAGCATCCCAGCGGAAAACGGGCGTTGTCGGCTCAACAGATAATACGCAGCGGTAAGCAGGAACAGGAGAAAAACGTAATACTGCCCAAACAAAAAGTTGCTGTGGAGCGTGCCGAAACCCGCAAACACGAGAAGCGAAATTTCAGGTATGCCAAATCGCGTCACTCGCGACAGCAGGCAAATGATGGCGATCAGGAGCCCCAGATTCACCATTAGCCAGACACGCTTCGCCGTTTGCGGTTGGAGCCCGGCGAGCGGCACGATCGGCAGCATGGTGAGCGGCGTCTGCGGTATGTACCCGCCCAATTGGTCTTCGATTCCCGCATAGTTCATCTGCGTCTGAAACCAGGGCCAATCGTAATAGTTGCGGAGCGGCGCGTGTTTGGTGACAAGCACAGCCGCCGTGTAATAGTTCGGGAAATCGGTTGTAGAGCGAACCCAGCCCGCGCGAAACGAGATGGCAAGGAATACCAGCAGCGCGACGAACGCCAAAGCCCAGCGAATGACTTGCAAGCCTTTGGATCGTCGCACGGCCATTCAGCGCTGTGTGCGATAACTGGTAAACTTTGTGTAAATTACCGCGTGACGGTCAAATTATCGAATTGCGCTCGCCCCCAATCGGTCCCTACCGCGAACATACCCACCTTATGCGCCCCGTCGTGAACATCCGCGAGCTGTTTCCCGTCGAGCAGCGCACGAATCCGGTCTCTGCTAAAATTCAGTTCTATGCGTCGCCATCCGCTTGATGCATGAACTGTTCCCGACGCCAGCATACGCGTAGGCTGCTTGAACGCCGTCGAGAGCAAACTCCACGCTCCATCCTTTCCAAGCTGTAGAACGTATCCACTGGGCCACAACGCTTTCCCGTCGCGAAACACATCCGCCGAGTCGATCCGTCCCAAAATAGCCACCAGATTCGCGCTTTTGAAGAATACGTCCGCCGCAACGCGATAATCCGTAAAACTCGAATCTCCGGTCAGGGTAAACGGATTCGGCAGCGGTCCCCATGGAATCGGCTTTTCCGTAATTACCTGCTCCAGACATTTCCCGGAACGTTGCTCGCATGCATGCACTTCGAACGCGCCGTCCTGGTCGCACAGATACTTCGGTGTGTGATTCAAGGCCGCGGATTCGAACGTCTCGGAGTACGGCAGCGGAAACGGCCGGTCTGGCGGCGGCTGCGCGGTTCCTTTCCCCTGTCCCGTTGTCGTCGTTAATGAGTAAAGCGAATCGGGCTCGAACCGATACGTGAAGCTCCCATGTGCAGGGGTTACATCCGTCACGTGCTCGAACGTCTTATGTGCGTTCGTCTCCCAAATATGCACGGCCTTGTCAGACAAGCCGCCCGTAATTTGAAAACGCACCTCTTGCGGCTGGCGTGCGTCGATCGTCTCCAGCACGACACTCCACTCCTTGCCCCGCGGCGATTTCAGCGCAACATACGTTCCGGAATTATCACGCAGAAATCCCGATGCCGAATCCATGTACTGCCACCCGGGTTGCGCAAATTGCGTCGTGTGCGCAGTCGCCCAAATTGCCCCCTGCACGTCATAGTGGCCCGACCACGGCGTATTCGCATACATGAGGCCGGAGTGCGGCGCAGCGAGGTTTTCAAAATACGACGTGATCGGACTCCAGATCTCCGTCTTCGTGAACGCGCCTTGCAAATAGTTCCGGTTGTAAATCTGCGCCAGCCGCCGGCCGCCGACTGCCCAATCGCGCGAAAGGATCGGACCGCCGCCATCATTGGGCTGATCTTCGCTGGACCACAGAATCTTGCCGCTCGCCTTGGCCTGTGGCGTCGTGGAATAGTCCGTAATGCTGTTCCCGCGAGGATAATGCACGCCCACTGCGTAGACCGAAGCGGCCAATTCCGGATCGTTCGCCATCGCGCCAATCACCTCGAACTGCTTATTGCGGTGATAATCGTCGCAACACACAATCCGCGCAAAAATGCGCTGCTTCAGCAGCGTTTCGTGCAGCAGCTTCACGTAAGCCGGATCGTACGGGCGTTCGTTCCAGATTCCCGTGTAGCGGATATCGAGATTGTGAAACCTCTTCGCGCCCTTAATGAATGCCGCGACATAGTTGGCCATATCCTGCGAATAAAAATGACCTCCGCCGATCCAACCGGGCGCGCCCCACGCCAGCGAATCGAGAATAATCGCCGGATTTCGCCGGCGCGCCTCTTCCATCAGCCACCACTCATAACCGCGGTTGTAATCGCTGTCGGTTCGCGAGCGCATGTGGCTCGGCTCGGAGCCGTCCGTCGAATTGACGTCCGCCCCGATCTCGACCTTCAAATGCTGAAGCGCGGCCCCGTAGCCCGGCTTGAATAAATAATTGAGGATCTGGGATCGGTACGGTTCGGCATAGTCGATGAGCAGGCGGCTGGAGGCGCCCGCGCTCAGCGCGCCCAATCCATCGTAGGTGCGGCCGGTCGCCGAGCCATTCAGAACAACCGTCTGATCGGCGCCGAATGCAACCGAAGCACATAGCAAAATAACAGCGGTGCAGCGAATCATCATGATTTGGCGCGCGCCAGTTCGCGCTCAATCTCCTCCAATGTTTTTCCTTTTGTCTCGGGAACGGCGAGCTTAATGAAAACAAAACCGATGAAACAGATGGCCGCGTAGAACCAGAACGTCGCGGCCGACCCAATGGCCTGCAAAATCAGGGGGAATGTGAAGGTCAGAATGAAGGACGCAATCCAAAGCGCCGAAACGGCCACCGACACGGCGGCGCCGCGAATGCGGTTCGGGAAAATTTCGGAGATGAGAACCCAGGTAATCGGCGCGAGCGACACCGCATAACAGCCGATAGCGGCGAGCGTAAACAGCAGCACCCAGAACCCGCCGAAATGCACGCGATAGGCGATACCGATCAGCAAATGGGACAACCCCACTCCCGCGCAGCCGAAGAGCATCAGTGCGCGCCTGCCGAAGCGGTCGACAAAGCTGAGCGCGATCAGCGTCGCGATCAGATTGATCGTGCCGGTGATCACGATGTTGAACATCACATCGCTCACTCCGTAGCCGGCATTGCGATACACTTCTTCGGCGTAATTGAAAATGACGTTGATTCCGCTCCACTGCTGCAGCACTGCCAGGAAGATCCCAATTCCGAGCAGACGCCGGACGCGAGGCGACAGAAGCTCCGAACCCTTCACGGTGGCAGCCGCTTCGGAGGCGATCGACGCCGCAATCTCCTGCAGGGCATCAGCCGCATAGCGTTCATTGCCAATCCGCGTCAGAATGCGGCGGGCCGGTTCGACAACCCCATTCTTCAGAAGCCAGCGTGGGCTCTCCGGCAGAAATAGCGCGCTGAAAAAGAAAATCAGCGAAGGCGCCGTCACCGCGGTGAACATCCAGCGCCAGGCGAATTGCCCGTTCCACGAGGCAGCGATCTGGCCGGCCGTAGCCCCGGCCGGCACCTGCTCGGCAATCAACCAGTCCACAATTTGCGCGGCCAAAATTCCAATCACAATCGTGAACTGGTTCAGCGCGACCAGTCGCCCGCGCCACGGAGCGGGGCTGACTTCCGCAATATAGGTGGGCGATGTATTCGATGCAATCCCGATCGCAACGCCGCCGATAATACGCCAAGCGATAAAGGCCGTAAACGTGTAAGCCCATCCGGTGAGGACGGAAGAGATCGCAAACAGCAGCGCGGAGAGAATCAGCAGCTTTTTTCTTCCGAACCGGTCGCTGATTCCTCCCGAGAGCAGCGAGCCCAGCAAGCAACCCACTAGCGCGCAACTGTTCGCCCACCCAATCAGCGCTTGCGAGTTGAGATGGAAGTACGCTTCGTAAAACGGTTTCGCTCCGCCGATCACCACCCAGTCGTAACCGAACAGCAGCCCTCCCAGCGCCGCCGCGCCCGAAATCAGCCACACGTAGCCGGAATGAAATCCCGTCGTTGCCAGGTTTTCGGATGTGCTACGAATGCCGGCCTGCATATAATTCAGACGCTAATTTCGCCGCCGTGCGAAGCTCGGCCAGAACATCGAACGCGATAGGATGGCTCGGGTCCCCTTTCAGCACCTTGTTGAGCAGCCGCTGGCCCCGCTTCGGATAACCAAGGCCCAATGTAGCCTGAGCTTCCAGAACCAGAGCCGTAATGCTCTGCCGCTTCTGCAAATCGTCGTTGAACACGAGCATCGCCGGAAGCGACGTCGCGAAATAATCAATCTGCGCCGGAGTGCGGGCCAGAGTCCGCGCGTATTGCAAGATAGCTCGCAGCAGCTTCGTCGCCTCCCGCTTGCGGCCCAGCCGCTGCAACGCCAGCGCGCTGTAATAACTCATCTCCGAATAAGCGCGGACCGCCATCTCCTGAAAATCACCCAGGCTCTCGGCCGCTTTGGTCCACCAGTCCCGAGCCGCTGCTGCATCTCCATCCGCGTCACAAGCAACACCGAGCCAATAATAAACACGGCTGCGATTGGCCAGCAGATGCCATGCTTCCCCCAGATGTTCGGGCGGGTGGAGCGCGGAATGGAGCAGCGTCCGAGCCCGCCCGGCCTCCCCTGCTTCCAGCGGCTGCAACGCCAGAAGCACTTGCGTTCTCACGTATTGCCCGAGGACCGCTCCTTCTCCGCCCTCCCACGGTTGAAAGCGCCGGCTCGCCAAAAGCACGGCCGCGCGTTCGGGCTGGCCGGTTTGATTGCAAAGCGCGGCCAACTCGATCGTGAGATCGTCGCGCTTCTGCACAATCGCAAGATTCGCTTCGAGCTCCGCAAGACGGGTCGCCACCGCCACGCCCGTGCGCTTCCAGAGCTGATCTTGCTCGTAGTAAAGACGCGCATCGGACGGCTGCACGCGAATCGCCCTCCGGTATGCCGCGCGCGCCGCATCCCCATCGCCTCTGACGTTGAAATAAGCGATCCCCAAATTTCGCCACACGACGGAATTATGGCCGTCCAAATCGACCGCGCGTTCCCAGTGCGCAATGGCTTCTTCATGCCGGCGCCGGTCATACAGCCAGTTGCCCAAATCAAAATGAGCGCGTGCGTCGTTCGGATCAGCCGCAACTGCGGCTTCCAAAGCTTGCAACTCTTCGAGACGGCTCGGAAAGCAGAAATCGGGTTCCGCTTTCGCCACCTCCATCAGTTCCCGGCCTTCCTCCGCCAATCCGGCACGCATCAGATCGAACGCCACGTCGAGCCGCGCGCCGTTATCGGCGATCGGACGCTTCGCAAGATAGCGCGCCCAGACGTCGAGCGGATCGGCCGCGAGCGTTTGTGTAAGCAGCTCTTCTGCCTCGCTCGCCCGGCCCAGCTTGCGCAGCACCATCACTTTCAAATTTCGTGCGTTGGAGTGATCGGCATTGGTGGACAAGCAGAGATTCAGGTGCTCAAGCGCTGTATCGAATTCGCCGCGCGCAACATCGATCTCCGCCAACGCATAATACCCAGGCGACCGCCAGGCGAAATTCCAAACCGCTTTGTAGAATGCGTCATACGCTTCGTCCTCGCGCCGCGCAAAGCGCAGCGCCACACCCAGGCTGTAATACGGCTCGCCATCGTACGGGTTGGGGTTACGAAACGTCAGCCTCGCGATGCTCCGGCGAAACCATTCAATAGCAACCTCGAACTCACCGCGGCGTAAGTGCCACAACCCGAGCGCATGGCAGCAGCGCGCGTCCCCAGGGTCGCGCCGGACAGCTTCCAACCAGTAATCTTCCGGAGCGCGGGTCGGATGACGGTATTGCTCCAAATGCAAACCCGTGAGATACAGTTCGTCGTTGCTGGCCACATCTGGCGGAAGCTGCGGGGCTACGGCCGGAGCAGGCGGGACCACCGCCCCCTCCGGCTGCTTCGGAGCATAACGAATCAGCTCTCGCTCATCTCCCGCAAACACCCGCACCTCAAACTCACTCTTGTTCGCATCCGGCGGAACTGCCGCTTCCTCCAAAAACGGTCTGCCCGGCGCAAGATCCTGCTTCCACTCCGAAACCACCTCCCCGCGCCGGCTCAATTCAACGCGAACACCCTCGAACCGCCGCGTCGCGCAAACTCCGATTTCCGCCCTTTCACCGCGTAACCGGAAACTCAACGCAGCCTCGGTATTGGCCTCCTGAACCGGACCGATCTTCTGAATCGGATACCAGAACTGGCTGAATGTCTTTGTTTCCCCCGGAGCCAGAAATGAAAAGTCCGGCTGGTTATCCGTATAAACGCCGGCCATCAACTCGATATAGGGGCCATCCTCATCGGTCAAATTCCGGTCCCACGCATATCCGAACTCATGATTGCCCCACGTCCACTGTTTTTTGCCAGGCGCGATGTGATGATTCGCCCAGTGCACCACACCAGCCTGCTTGCGATGGTCGTAGCCGCCGAAAAAATCTCCGTTTGAGCCGATGGCCATGTAGCTCGTAGGAACGGGAATGTTCGCGTACCAGCTCAAATCGTTCGGCGCATATGGGCCGGAGGATTTCCATCCATTACGCGCACGCTCTCGATAATCAACTCCGTAGTAAACACCGTCGCACAGCGGAAACGTGCTCACGGCGCGCTTCGCATGATCGGCTACAAAGTGCACATCCGGCGGAAAAAACGATTGATAACTCTCATGCACGTGCACTCCGGCGTTTACCCACCACAGGAACGTTTGCGTCAGAGGCGTCCTGTTGTAGAGCCGCGCTTTGATTTCCACCAGCGCCCGTCCGGGACGCAGACAAATTCCGTGCATGCCCTTCATGCGGCTCATGGGATCGTGGTCGCTGCACCAGATAATGCGCCCGCCGTCCGCGAGCTCTTCAATCGCCCATTCCAACGGCATGAACGTGGCCGGCCGGTGATGTTGCGGCCAGTTGAATTCCACGCCGCCCGAAATCCACGGTCCCGCGAGCCCTACCAGCGCCGGCTTGATGACGTTCTGACGGTAGAAGAAATCGTAGCCGTTGGTTTTGTCGACTCCCACATGAATGCGTCCGCCCAGTTCGGGCAGAATCATCAGCCGGATGAACTCGTTTTCCAGATGTAGCGCTTGCCAGGACCGCATCTCCGGTTTCGTCGCGATTCGATCCGTAAAAGCCAGCGGATACACTCGCCCGCTGCTGCCCTGATACACTCGCTTCTCCAGAAACATCGGGTTCTTGTCGGCGGCAGCGGGTGCGTAGGTCAGAATCTCGACGGGCTGTGCCCAGGCTTTGACCGGGCCGGTTTGCTCCGGAGGAGCGGGAGGCAACGAGAATGAATGGGCGCCTAAGATGGCCGAAAGCTCCGTGAACGTTAACGGAACCAGTACATCACGCCCGCTTCCCGCTTGTCAATGTTTTCTTTGCCGCTGCACTCTGCCAAAACCCTTTTGCACCCGACGTCGCTTCTTCCCGGTCGCCCGGCAGCATGTCCAGGAAGACATCCAGATTGCTACGTAGCACCAGATGCGGCGGTATGCGGTGTTGCAGCGCGGGACATGTCCCCTGCACCAGAAATTGATACAGCGATTGAAACGCAATCCGGCCCTGCGTTTTGGGCCGCTGATAAATCGTCCCCAGGACTTTTCCGTCGCGGATCAGCGGCGCTAGCGCCGGAAACAGATCCGTGGCAATGACCGTCGTCTGCTCCAGGCGGCCTGCTTCTTTGAGAGCTTCGATCACCGGAATAGAATTAGCCGTCGCGACATAGACGGCCCCGAGTTCCCGATTTGCCCGCACGAAGTCGCGCGTCAGGCTGCGCGCCAAATCCGGGTCGTCGTGCGCTTCGGCTACCCCGGTCACTTCCATACGGCTGCCGGTCTTCGCCAGAAACGCGCGGAATCCCTCCACTTTTCGCGCGTGGTCGACCACCGAAAGATCGCCTGCCACAATCAGAACCGAACGAGGCGCCCGGCCCACACAGGCAAGCAGTTCGGCCACCATCGCGCCGCTCGTGAACGAATCGGCCGAGACCGCTGCCAGGCGTTCCGTGCCCGGAGCATCGGTCGCCACGCAAACCACCGGCACGTGCGCTCGCGCCGCTTTTCGGATCCAGGGCTTCAAGTCTGACGGATGGCCCGGCGCAAGAATGATCCCGTTTGCATTTTCATCCAGGGCTTGGGCGAGCAGCTCGCCATCGCCCTCGCCCAAACGCGGATAGGTTCGAAACTGAAGCTCGATGCTCGATTCGAACGGCTTCGAGGCTTCTTCGATGCCCTCGCGCACCGCATCGAAAAACGAAGCAATCTGCCGCGGCAGATGGACCGAGAGGCGCAGCCGCCGTTGGAGCTTAAGCTGGCGGGCGGCAAAATTGGGGCGATACCCGAGGCTCTGCGCCATTTTCAGCACCTTCGCCCGCGTCATCGGGTTAATGCCGGGACGTCCATGTAAGGCCCGGTCGACGGTGCCGATCGATACGCCCAGCTCGCGCGCAATGTCCTTGATGCCGGGCGGATTGCCGCTCATGCTCACAATCTTATTCTTGCCAGATTACCGATACATCACCCTGCCTTGTGTAACTCCTCGCGTAAAATGCGCCGCAACGTGTCCTCGAATTTAGGTGATTTGCCGTCGATGTATTCGCGGAGCGCTGAGTTAATCAACGTTTGATATCCAACCGATCCACCAGATCGATCGGCAACCGCGAGGAAGTAATCGAGAACGTCCTCATCCAATCGGATCGTAATCTTCACCTTGCCCGGTTCGAGCGGTGCTTCTGGCACTACCCGTCCACGCTTGCCCTTGCTGAAATCGTATCGGTCCTTCATAGTTGTGCGTCGTACTCTTCTCGTTCGTGAGGCTCGGCAGCACGTGCTGAGATCACCCGGATGTTGTTGCCTCGATATGTGTAGGCAACGACAAGCAGACGCCCTTTGCTGCCAAAACCGACAGTGATGAACCGCGGTTCATTCGGATCGGATTCATCATCGGTAATCGTCAATGCGTAGTCGTCAGAGAACACCGGAAGCGCCTCCGCGAACCTTACGCGGTGAGTTCGAAAGTTCAACTCCGCTTTGGTAGGGTCCCATTCAAAACCCATCTCCTTATTGTACGTACAGTTTGTATGGCAATTGCGCCACTAAGGCGAAGATCCACCGTGTACGTTGACAATCGTCGCGATTTGATGATACGATTCTGCCCTGGAAAGGAGCACCATGTCTGCTCTGCGCTTCTCCCTCCGCCTTTTCCTTCTGAGTGGCCTCATCGGCACGCTCAGCCACGCCCAGTTCGATACCGGCACCATACGCGGTACGGTTCGCGATTCAAGTGGCGCAGTCATCGCCGGAGCCCGCGTTACCATCACGAACGAAGGCACCTCGGCCAGCGAACAGATGCTCAGTTCGGAATCGGGGAATTACACCTTCAGCCCTCTGAAGATCGGCAAGTACACCGTCGAGGCCGAACATCCCGGCTTCGAGAAGCAACGCAAAATCGGCGTCCAGCTCGATATTCAACAGCAAGCCGTCGTGGATTTCACATTGACGCCGGGAGAAGTCACCAGCACTGTCGATGTCACGGCCGCAGCCCCGGTCTTGCAGACCGAAAACGGCTCCGTGGGTCAGGTCGTGCAGTCGCGCGAGATTAACGACCTTCCGCTCAACGGCCGGAATTACACCTTCCTTGCGCGGCTGGTTCCCGGAGCGACCATTGGACAGTCGGAAAGCCGCAATTTAAATGCGAACGGCTGGTTCACTGCAAATGGAACGCGGCCCGCCCAAAACAACTACCTGCTGGACGGGATCGACAACAATAGCAGCAGCGTCGATTTTCTGAGCGGGGCCGCTTATGTACTGAAGCCTCCAATTGATGCCATTTCGGAGTTTAATTTACAAACCAGCGATTTCAGCGCGGAGTTCGGCCGCGCCGGCGGAGCCGTGCTGAACGCGTCCATCAAATCAGGCACGAATCAGTTTCACGGCGATGTTTGGGAGTTCTTGCGTAACGACGCGATTGACGCCGCTGACTTCTTTCAAAATGCGAACGGACAGAAGAAAGGCGAGTTCCGCCAGAACCAGTTCGGCGCCGCAGCCGGTGGCCGGATCATCAAAAATAAGATTTTCTGGTTTGGAGATTACGAAGGCACCCGCATTGTCCAAGCCGTGCCCAATTCCGCCAGCGTGCCCACCGCGCTCGAACGAAATAGCGGCTTTACCAATTTCTCGGATTTAATTTCACTCCAGACCGGCACCCACACGGACGCGCTCGGCCGTACTTACCCGCTCGGGACAATTTTCGATCCGGCTACGACACGCAGTACCGGCGGTAAGTATGTGCGCGATCCATTCCCGGGAAACAGCCTGCCGGCCAGCCGCTTAGATCCCAACTCCATCAAACTGCTCAGCCTCTATCCCGCCCCCACCCAGGCCGGCTTGTATAGCAACTATAGTTCGAATCCGAAATCATTTAACAACGCCAACTCGTTCGATATCCGAGTCGATGACGACTTTTCGGATCACGATCAGATGTTTCTCCGCTATAGCTGGTCACAGAATCCGTCTTTCCTCCCGAGTCCGCTGCCAGGAGTTGCCGATGGCGGCAGTTTCAATGACGGCAATCAAAGCATCGATGTTCAAGGCGCGGCTCTGAGTTATACGCATTCCTTTAGCGCCACTCTGGTGAATGAAGCGCGGATCGGTTTTAATCGCGAACATACCGTCCGCGAACAGCTTTATGGAAATGACACCAGCAATATTCCCGCCCAATACGGCATCCCGGGCGTCCTGCAAACACCTGGAAACGGTGGTCTGCCCTATTTCAGCATTGGCGGGTTAAACTCGCTAGGGCCGGCCGAATGGCTGGTGAGCGACCGTTATAGCAATACGATTCAATTTACGGAGAATCTGACCAAGGTCTATAAGTCACATACATTCAAAACTGGGGTGGAGCTACAGGACATACAATTTCCGTGGATTGCCCCGCCTTACTCGCGGGGCGAGTTTGACTTCTCCGGCATCTACACGTCGATACCGAATATCACGGATTCTTCCACCGGTATCGCCCAGATGCTACTGACACCCATGGCGTCCACAGTGGGCGGCCCCGGATTTGTGGGGGGAGCTAGCGGCGTGAACGTATCGAATTTCGGGGGCGTTGCCGCCGACCGCGCCTACGCGGGCGCGTTCGTGCAGGATGATTGGAAGCTTTCTTCCAAACTGACCCTCAATCTTGGGCTGCGCTGGGACTATTTCACGCCAACTGGCGAAAAATACGACGCGCAGGCCAATTTCGTCCCGGGCACGCCGTTCAGCGGTGCAGAGTACCTCATTCCCGCATCGCGAAAGAACAACCCTGCGCTTTCGCCAAGTTTCACCAGCCTGTTAGCGGCGGATGGCATCCAACTCGTCTACACAGACAAGTACGGTTCGGGCCTCAGCAGCGTCCAGCACGATAACTTCGCCCCGCGAATCGGGTTTGCTTATCGTGCTACGCCGAAGTTTGTCGTTCGCGGAGGATATGGCATTTACTACGGCGCCTTCGAAAATCGAGGTGGGTCTCCGAGCCTTGGCTACAACTATCCGTTCCAATATACGTTCAACTATTCCGCGCTCACCCCGGAAACGCCGATTACGTTTCCGAATGGCGCATTGGGCGTTTTGGAAACCGGGTTGACAGCAATTCCCTTAAATCCGGTTTCAGTTGATGCCAATCATTTGAACCTCCGGGGCATTCAACTGAAGTACAAAACGCCGTATGTACAAAGCTATAATCTTACTCTCGAATATCAATTGACGCCTACGAGCGTGCTCCAAGCCGGCTACGTGGCCTCGCTAAGCCGCCATCTGGAGACGTTTGCCGGGAGCAATCTGCCATCGCAGTTACTGCCGCTCGGACTGAATGTCTACAACTACATTCCGTTTCGGGATTTCGCCGAAGCGTCCTCTTACGATGACACGATTGGAAACGCGAACTACCATTCCCTGCAAACGAAATACGAAAAGCGATATTCAAACGGGCTGACGGCGCTCATTGCCTATACATTTTCGAAGACGCGCACCGATGCTGGGGACCTGTTGAGCGGTGGCGGCGTTCGAGGATTTCGGGCAGCCAATCTGCCCGGTTGGGGCATTCAGAAGGATATGGGGCTGGCGCCCTTCGACATACGTCACGCCTTTTCGGCCAGCGGATCGTACGAACTCCCCGCCGGGAAAGGAAAACACTGGCTCTCTAATGGAAATGGCGCCGCTCAACTCCTGCTCGGCAATTGGATCACGAATTTTATTCTGACGCTCGATACCGGGCAGCCGCAGACCATTCCGTGCGCGACGTCCACAGGAACGGGAACCGGATGCTATGCCCTCTACACGGGCACCAATCCGTATGGAGGGCTGCATAACGTGAGGCAGTTCTATAATCCGCTCGCGTTTGCCACTCCCGCGCCGGTGCAGACCGTAGGACAGAGTAATTATGCGCCGTTGGGCGGAGGCGCAACACAGGTCTCGGGACCGCCGTACCGTAGATTGGATTTTTCCCTCTTCAAAGAGTTCCCGGTCTCCGAGACGATGCACTTCGAGTTTCGCGCGGAGTCTTTCAATTTGACGAACACGCCGAATTTCAGCCTGCCCAGCGTGCTGAACTATCTGGATACTGTCAACTTCGGGAAGATCACGTCGACGCGTGATGCTCCCAACGATGCACGCGAATTGCAGTTCGCTTTGAAGTTCTACTGGTAACAGCATGTTTCGCGCGCCGGCTTGCATCTTGCTCTTCGTGGTAACGGGAGCATTGCTACGCGCAGCGGACGATTTTGCAGCAAATAGCCGGCTGGGCGAATTCTATATCGAGCGACACAATCTCGCGGCTGCGATTCCCTATCTCGAACGTGCCTATGCGCTGGATTCGAACGCCTATTCGAATGCCTACAACCTGGCGCTGGCGTATCTGGAAGCCGGAAAGCTCGAAAGCGCAGCCCAAACCGCGACTGCCTTACTAAAACAGCAGAACCGGGCGGAGCTGCACAACCTACTCGGAGATATAAGGGAAGCGAAAGGAGAGGTGGACGCCGCCGCGCGGGAGTACCAGACGGCCGCCATGCTGGACCCCTCCGAAAAGAATGTGTTCGATTTTGCGGACGACCTGCTTAGTCATCGCGACTATCAGCAGGCATTGCAGATCTTCGAGTATGGTGCAACGAAGTATCCACGATCGCCGCGGCTGCGCGTGGGGTTGGGCGTCGCTGAATATTCGTTAGGCGACTACGCGAAAGCGGTGCAGTCTCTTTGCCAGGCGGTCGATCTCAACCCCGGCGACACGAAGGCGCTCGATTTCCTCGGCAAAATGTACGACGTCTCTCCCGAAATGGCCGAAGAAGTTACGAAGCGCCTGGCCCGCTTCGTCCGGCTGTATCCCGACAGCGCGCCCGCGAACTATTACTACGCGCTAAGTCTGCGAAAACGGGTGCTGGCCGGCCCGCAGCAAAACCGTGACGCGGAAGCGCTACTCGAAAAAGCCGTGCAGCTCGATCCAAAGTTCGCCGATGCGCATTATCAACTGGGTCTACTCTTTGAAGATCAAGGCGAGAATCAAAAAGCGATCCGGGAATATGAAATCGCCGCCAAGTTAGATGCTGGTTCCAAGATGGTTCACTACCGTTTGGCCCGGCTCTACGCCAAGGCCGGTCACAGTGACTTAGCCCGGAAGGAATTCCAGCTTGTGCAGAAACTCGGGGATCCACAGAGCCCTGAGCGTTAGAGAGGGCGCTTATTCCGGCCCCCGAACGCGGTCTCTCTCACACCACCAACATCACTTTCCCCACATGCCCGCCCTTCTCTAGCCGCTCGTGCGCAAGCCGCGCCTCTGTTAGCGGAAACGTCGAATCAATCACCGGACGAATCGGGTCTTTCGCCGGCAGCCGCGGCCACACATGCCGCAACAATGTCCGGGCGATCTCGCCCTTCATCTCCGGCGTGCGCGCCCGCATGGTCGAACCGAGCACCCGTCCGCGCTTGATCATGAGCTTCGGAATATCCAGTTGTCCCGTGCGCCCGCCTTGCGTCGCGATAATCGCCAATCGTCCTTCGGTTGCGAGCGCGTCCAGGTTTCGGTCCAGATAAGAGCCGCCTACCAGGTCGGCAATCACGTCTGCGCCATGTCCGCACGTGAGCCGCTTGATTTCTGCCACAAAATCGGATTCTTTGTAGTTGATCGCCTCTTGCGCCCCCAGTTGCCGGCACGCATCGCACTTGGCTTGAGTTCCTGCTGTGGCAAACGGAATCGCTCCCCAGGCGCGGCTGAGCATAATCGCCATACTTCCGATCCCGCTCGCCCCGCCGTGAATCAGCACCGATTCGCCCGGTTGCAGACCCGCGCGTGTGATCAGGTTGTCATAAACCGTGAAGAGATTCTCGGGCAGCGTTGCGGCCTCGACGGCAGTCCAGCCCTGCGGCACCGGCAAAACTTGCACAACCGGCGCAGCGCAAAACTCGGCGTACGCGCCGCCCGCCACAATCGCGCAAACCGCATCGCCCGGCTTATAATCCGTAACGCCCGGCCCCACCGAATCGATAAATCCGGCCAAGTCGAGCCCCGGAATGTCCGATGCTCCCGGAGGCGGTGGATACTTGCCTTGCCGCTGCATCAAATCGGCTCGTGAGACCCCGGCCGCCTGCACGCGGATCACAACCTCGCCTTCCTTGGCAACTGGCTTGGGGCGCTCCACGGGCCGCAGCACATCCGGTCCGCCAAACGACGAAATCTCAATCGCAATCATCGTTGGGCTACTTCAAAAAACCGCTCGCGCCCGAGCCGGTTGCGCTGAGTTCATCATTGAACGGATCGTCGAGCGCGAGCAACCGTCGCAGTTCGTGAGAAAGCCTGGCCTGTGTCTCCGGACGCAGCAGCCGCTTTTGATACTGCTGCTGCGGCTTGTCGAAGCGGCAATAAAAGCCATGCAGCGCTCTCCTGGGATGCGCCGTGCGATTCGCGGTGCCTCCGTGCCAGGCGTGCGTGTTCATCACGACGACGCTTCCCGCCGGCGCGCATAGCAGCACCTCCTGCGGGTGCGGCTGCAATGGATCGGCGAGCGCCTCCTGCGGCAATTGCTTCCAATGCTGCGAACCCGGAACCACGCGCGTGGCGCCGTTGTCTGGCGTGAAATCGTCGAGCAGCCAAATTGTATTGCAAACCCAGTACCCGCTTTCGTCGGCCACTGCCGCGGCATCGCAGTGAAGCGGCTGCGGCTCATCGGAAAACGGATTCGTAGAGCGCGCATTGAAGCTGCTCAGCTTGAACTTCGGACCAAGCACATGGCCCACTAGCTCCAGAATGCGCGGGGCGGCAATCAGGCGCTCAAAGATGGGCCCTTTATCCACCAGGTTCGCCAGCCGCCGCGAGCCCGGCTCTTTTTTAAACTCTGAACCCGCATTTTCACCCTCGGCTTCATAGAGCTCTTCCACCCGTTCGCGCACCTGCTCCAGCGTCTCCGGATCCAAAAATCGCTCCACCACCACGTAGCCTTGCGTATCCAGACTGTTCCGCTCTGAAGATGTCATCACAATCGCTTACAGAACCCTGAGCGTCAGCGAGGGGTCTCTCCTATTCAAACAAACTTTTATAAACCGCTACAATCCGATTTACGTCTCGAATTTTCAATGACAGCACACTTTCGCTTTGGTATGTTCGCAATTCCGGCTCTGCTGGCGGCCTCTTTGTACCCCGCCTGGGCGCAACAACCGGCCCAGACACAGCCCGGTCAGGCCCAGCCGGTCCAACCGGTCCAACCGCCAGCCGGTCCGGGGACTGGAACGCCTGCTTCTTCCGCCGTAGCGCAGGGACAACACGCGCCGCCCGTCGAACCAGCCATCCTCGAAGACGGCGGTCTTTCCATCGAGCCCATCTACTGGCTCAACCGCGCTCAACCGAGTCTGTTCGGCGGCAAGACCGCAACCGCCTTTGGCAGTCTCGATTATCCCGGCCACGCCCATAACAGCATCGGCGGCGAATTGAGCTTCCCGGCCGGCCATTCCAATACATTGCGGCTTTCCTATTTCCGCGTGCAAGGCAACGCGAATACGACCTTGGGCCAGGACGCCACCATCTTCAGCGAAGCTTACAGTGCCGGTGATTATCTGGAGGCCGGCTACCGGCTCCAAAACGCCAAAATCTCCTGGGATTATCTCTCGTATTCCTGGCGCCAATCGCCCGGCGCGCTTCGCTTGAAAACTCTTTGGGAGCTGCAATACACGACCATTTCCACCACTGTCTATGCTCCCTTCAAACCGGTAACCACCGATACCAGCGGCAACACGGATCAAAACGTCGCGACCGGCTCAAAGAACATTTTCCTGCCCACGTTCGGCCTCGAACTCGAGCAGGCCATTGGCCGCCATTTCCGTTGGGAGGCGAAAGCCTCGGGTTTCGGCATCCCTCACCACTCGAACATGTGGGATGGAGAAGGGCTGATTGCGATCCGTTTTGGCGGCGTGGAACTGATCGGCGGCGAAAAAGCCTACCACTTCAGGAGCTCAGCGCAAGGCAATCAGTATTTCGTCGATACGCTTTCCGGACCCTTTGTCGCGCTGCGCTACTACTTCGGCCACCCACGCTAGCGCCGCTCAAATTCTTCGCAAGCTGCGACGAATTTCAAGTAGCCGGGAAAGGGACTTCAGTCCCGCAATGCCGAGCTTCCCCAGCCACCTCCGCCCGGCGTCTCCACCCGAATAACATCGCCTTGCTTCGCGCTCACGCTGCACTTGCCCGGCAACTCCCGGGCATGCCCCTCCGACGCCAACATCGTGCGGCCCGCCGCTCCTGCGTCTCCGCCCGCCAATCCGTACGGCCGGAACTTCCGCCGTTCGGCCAGCACCGTCACCTGGCAATCCGCTAACAATTCAATCTCCCGAATCAACCCGTCGCCGCCCCGATATCTTCCGGTTCCTCCCGAACCGGGCCGAAAACTGTACCGAACCACTCGCAACGGATACGCATATTCGAGCGCTTCCACCGGCGTATTCAGCGAATTCGTCATGTGCGTATGCACTCCCGAAAGCCCGTCGCTCACAGGCCGGGCGCCCATCCCGCCCGCAATCGTCTCGTAATAGGCAAACGGTTTCCCGGTTCGCGGATCGATGCCGCCGATCGTCAAATTATTCATCGTCCCTGAACTCGCCGCCGGAATCCGCTCCGGAATCGCCTTTGCGAGCGCCTTCATCAGCACATCCACAATGCGCTGTGACGTTTCGACATTGCCGCCCGCCACCGCCGCGGGAGTTCGCGCGTTCACGATACTCCCTTCCGGGGCGATCACCGTAACGGGCCGCAGGATGCCCGCCGTTGCCGGAGCATTCCCCGGCAGCAAGCATCGAAAAACATAGTGAACCGCCGAAAACGTAATCGCGTAAACCGCATTGATGCTGCTCGCTACCTGCGCGCTCGATCCGGAGAAATCCACTCGCGCCGTTTGCGCCCCAGGATCGATCGTGATCGCCACCCGAATTGGGACAGGCTCATCTGTGAAGCCATCGTCATCCAGAAAATCCTCTGCCTCGAACGTCCCCGCCGGCATTTTGGCCAGTTCGGCCTCGACCAGGCGCTCCGAATAATCGAGCAGTTCCCGCCCCAACTCGCCGAGCGCCCGTCGTCCATACTTTGCAATCACTTCTTGCAAACGCGCTTCGCCCACGCGGCATGCTCCCATCTGCGCTGTCAAATCCCCTTCGCGCTCCGATGGTGTGCGCACGTTATGCAATAGCACATTGAGCACATCGCGCGCCACCACCCCGCCTCGCAGAATCTTCACCGGAGGAATGCGAATCCCTTCCTGATAGATGTCGCGGCTTGGTCCCATGGAGCCCGGGTACGCCCCGCCCACGTCCGCATGATGTGCGCGGCTCGCAACGTAGAACAGCGGGTTCTTCGCTGCCGAGTCGAAAACCGCCATCACCATTGTGATGTCCGGCAGATGTGTTCCTCCCGCGTAAGGATCGTTCAGAATCGCCACATCGCCGGGCTCGAGCGGCACGCGTTCGATCGCTGCGCGCACCGACATCGGCATGGAGCCAAGATGCACCGGCATGTGGTCGCCCATCGCGATCGCGTTCCCATCCGCATCGAACACGGCGCAGGAGTAGTCCCGGCGCTCTTTGATGTTCGGAGAAAAGGCCGTTCTCCGCAGCGCCGCGCCCATTTCCTCTGCAATGGAGTGGATGGCGCTGCTGAATATCGCAAGATCCACCGGATCGGCCGCCATCACGCCGCCTCAATGATCATGTTCTTGTAAGCGTCTACCGCCAGCGTCCAACCGGGCGGAACAAATGTGGTCGAGCTGTATTCCGCAATCACGGCAGGGCCGCTGATCCGGTCTCCTGCGGCCAGCCGTTCGCGATCGTAAACCTCCATCCCATGAACGGTCTCGATCCGCGCCGCCACGCCATCTCCTCGCCGTAGTTCATATTTTTGAAACGCAAAAGGCTCGCCTGCCACCGTCATGCGAACCCGCACATTCACCACTTCCACGCTTCTGAATGGATCTGCATAACCGTACCGCTGCTTGTGCGCGCGATGAAAACTGGCCGCTAGATTCGGCGATGCCGGAATGTTCAACTCGTATCCTTGCCCCGCATAGCGCGCATCCATCGACCGCGCGGAGGCCCCGGTAAGTCCCTCGGCCCGCAAATCCTCCACCCCCATCCTCTCCAGCTCCTCGAAATGCGGCTCCAGATCCGCATCGCTCTTCAGCATCACGGTCTTGGAATAATCGCGTACTGTGTCCGCCAAAAGAATGCCCAAGGCCGACAACGCCCCCGGCATGGCCGGAATCAACACGTGCCCGATACGCAGCGCTTTCGCCAGAGCGCAGGCGTGCAGCGGGCCGGCCCCGCCAAACGCCACCAGCGTAAAGTCCCGCGGGTCGTAGCCGCGCTCGATCGAAATCACGCGAATCGCCCGCTCCATCGCACTTTCGGCGATCCGCACGATGCCCGATGCAAACTCTTCTACCGAGCCAATCGCGCCGCGCGCAGCGTCCATATATTTTCGCGTGCGCTCGCCGTCCAGCCGCACCGCGCCGCCCAGAAAATGTTCGGCATCCAGTCGCCCCAGCATCAGATTTGCATCCGTAACGGTCGGTTGCGTTCCGCGCCCGTAGCAGATCGGACCGGGATCTGCGCCGGCCGATTCCGGCCCAACCTGCAGAGCTCCACCCGCATCGAACCACGCGAGCGATCCGCCGCCGGCGCCCACCGTGTGAATATCCAGCATCGGCACGCTCACCGGCAACTGCGAAACCATCGCTTCCTTTGTGCTCTTCGGACCTCCCTCGCCGATTAGACAAACATCGGTCGAAGTTCCGCCCATATCGAACGCGATAATCTTGTCGAACCCCGCCAGCTTCGCAACCGAATACGCGCCCATCACGCCGCCTGCCGGCCCCGAGAGAACCGTTCGCACCGGCTGTTCCGCGGCTACCCGCGCCGAAACAATCCCGCCGGAGGACTGCATTACTTCCAGCCGCGTGCCCACCTCGTTTGCAAGCCTGCCGAGATAGCCTCCGAGCTTCGGCGCGAGATATGCATTCACCGTTACCGTTGCTGCGCGCTCGTATTCTCGAAATTCCGGCAGAACGAGATAGGATGCCGAAACTGGCAATTTCAGCCCGATCAGCGCTTGCATCACGGCCCTCTCGTTCTCCGGATTGGCAAACGAAAACAGCAGCGAAATGGCAATCGCATCCGCGCCGCTCTCGCGTACTCGCTCCGTGAGAACATCGAGTTCCGCTTCGGTGGGCCGCCGCAGAATTTTGCCATCCGCCGCCGTACGCTCCGGCACGCCAAAGCGCAATTCCGGCGGTACGATGCACGGAGGCGGCGTCGCGAACCAGTCATAAAGATCCGTGCGCGCCTGCCGCCCGATTGCAATTGTGTCCTCGAACCCGGCTGTGGTCACAAACGCCACACGAGCGCCTTTCCGTTCAAGCAAGGCGTTCGTGCCCACCGTTGTCCCGTGCCGCACCACGTCTTGTGCGATGCCTTCCAGTGCCTTCAGAACAGCGCGTCCCGGATCGTCCGGCGTCGAAAAAATCTTCCGCATGTGCAGCTTGCCGCTTTCGATGTAAACGCAATCGGTAAAGGTTCCACCTGTATCAACCGCAACCTGCATTCAGCCCTAATTGTGGCGCACGCATTTTCCTGCCGCGTCAACGCTTGGCGGCGCTAAACTACATACTTGCCCCGAGGGAGCCCATGATTCGCCTGAAAATAAACGGAACCGATCGCGAATATACCGGTGATCCGCAGATGCCGCTCCTCTGGTACCTGCGGGACGCTCTCCAACTAACTGGCTCGAAATTCGGCTGCGGCATGGGTCTGTGCGGGGCATGCACCGTACACGTGGATGGCGAAGCCGCGCGGAGCTGCCTGGCTCCCATGCAGACCCTGAACGGCAAACAAGTTCTGACTATTGAAGGCTTGAGCGCCAACGGCGATAATCCTGTCCAAAGGGCCTGGGAACAGGAAAACGTTCCGCAGTGCGGCTATTGTCAGGCCGGCCAGATCATGCAGGCGGTCGCGCTCCTCAAAACCAAGCCAAAACCGACCGATCGCGATATCGACGAAGCCATGCAGGGCAATATCTGCCGCTGCGGAACGTATCAACGCATTCGTACAGCCATCAAGAAGGCAGCAGGGGTGCAAGCATGACGAACCGTATCGAACTGGCAACCCGGCGCGATTTCCTCGGAACTCTGTTTTCCGCCGGGGCCTTGGTGTTCGCCGCTGGCGCAGCTCCCGCGGAAGCCGAACCGGTCCAAACAACTTGGAACCCAAGTGTCTATCTCGGTCTCGATACCGACGGGTCCGTCATCATCGTGGCTCATCGCTCGGAAATGGGAACAGGAATCCGCACCTCGCTTCCCATGGTGGTGGCTGACGAACTCGATGCCGATTGGAGCCGCGTGCGTGTGGAACAAGCGATCGGCGACGGGAAATACGGAACGCAGAACACTGACGGATCTTGCTCGATTCGAGACTTCTACGACATCATGCGGGAAACCGGCGCCACCGCGCGCCTGATGCTGCAACGCGCCGCGGCAGCGCAGTGGAACGTTTCCGTCGCCGAGTGCCGCGCCGGGAACCACCACATCGTCCACACCCCCACCGGCCGCAAATTCAACTTCGGTGAACTCGTCTCGGCGGCGGCGAAACAGCCAATGCCGCGCAAAGAAGAGATTCAACTCAAACCCGCTTCGGAATTTCGCTATATCGGCAAAGGCGTTCCCAGCGTCGATCTTAAAGGCATCTGCACCGGCCAGGCCGTTTATGGCTTCGATGCGCACGTCCCCGGAATGGTGTTCGCGTCTATCGAGCGGCCTCCGGTGCTCGGCGGCAAGCTGAAGAGCTACAACGATGCAGAAGCTCGCCGCATTCCCGGCGTCGAACAGGTCGTTGTCATCGAAGAAGCTCAGCCTCCCTACGGTTTCCAGGCGCTCGGTGGAGTCGCGGTTATCGCAAACAACACTTGGACCGCCGCCCAAGCTCGTAAAAAGCTCAAAATCGAGTGGGAATACGGTCCGAACGCCATCTACGATTCCGAGCAATACAAAAAATCGCTCCTAGAAACCGCGAATAAGCCGCAGCGTGTGGTGCGCAGCGTCGGCGATGTCGATGCCGCGTTCGGAGCCGCCGCGAAAATCATCGAAGCGAATTACTACACGCCCCTGCTCTCGCACGCGCCCATGGAGCCGCCCGCTGCGCTCGCCGAGTACCGCGGCGGCAAAGTAGAAGTTTGGACCGCCACCCAGAACCCGCAGGAGGTGCAGACTACCGTCGCGAAAGCCCTGGGCATCCAGCCAACCGGCGTGACCTGTCACGTTACCTTGCTTGGCGGCGCATTCGGGCGTAAATCGAAGCCCGATTACGTCGCCGAAGCCGCCATTCTTTCGAAGAAGGTGGGAAAGCCCGTCAAAATCTCCTGGACGCGCGAAGAGGATATCCGCTTCGATTACTATCACTCCACGTCCGCCATGTATTTCAAAGCCGGGCTCGACGCATCGGGCAAGCCCGTCGCTTGGTTGCAGCGCACGGTGTTTCCTCCCATTACGTCTACGTTCGACGACAAAGAACAGTACGGCAGCGCCGGAGAACTCTCGCAGGGCTTTATTGACGTGCCGTTCGATATCCCCAATCTGCGCGCCGAAAATGGCCCCGCGCAGGCGCATCTTCGCATCGGCTGGCTGCGATCCGTGGCGAATATCTATCACGCATTCGGCGTCCAGTCGTTCCTCGATGAGTTGGCCCATGCCGCCGGGCGGGACTGTATCGAATACTACTTAGCTGCGCTCGGCGCGCCGCGTCAGATCGACTTTGCAGGCCAGAACGCCAAATATTCGAATTACGGCAAGCCGCTTTCGCAATACCCGGTCGACACCGGCCGTCTGCGGCGGGTCGTCGAGACCGTGGCCGAGCGCTCCGGCTGGGCTAACAAGAAATCAGGCAACGGCCGCGGCTGGGGATTTGCCGCCCATCGCAGTTTTCTGACGTACGTCGCCGCCGTCGTCGAGGTCGAAGTCGATTCGAACGGCAAACTCCGCATTCCGCGCGTTGATCTGGCCGTCGACACTGGCGCTGTCATCAACCCCGATCGGGTGAAAGCGCAATTCGAAGGAGCCGCCGTCTTTGGCGCGAGCCTCGCTCTCATGGGCGAAATCACCGCTGCGGACGGCCGCGTCCAGCAAGGCAACTTTAACAACTACCCGGTCGCCCGTATGAACGAAGCGCCCTACGAAACGCACGTGCACCTGGTGCCGAACGGCGCCTTGCCAACCGGCGCTGGCGAGCCGGGCGTCCCGCCCATGGCGCCCGCCATCTATAATGCCGTCTTCGCCGCCACCGGAAAACGCCTCCGCGAACTGCCTTTCCGCAAACAAAAGCTTGCCTGAGCCGCCTTTTTTTTATAGACGGTAAAAACCCCCGGTGGTCTACGCCTGAAACCGTATCCCTCCAGGCGCCTCAAACAGAAAACAAGCATGTTAATCGATGACCAGAAGCCCGAGGACGAAAGAGTAATCGCCCCGGAATTGACCGAAAAACAGCAGGAAGACGCAGTTGAGCGCACCTCGGTCAGCGCTGTCGTCGTGCACGAAGCGATTCGCTACGACGGCGAGGAAGAACTGCACCGGCCAATTTCCGCCCTCGCCTGGTCCGGGCTCGCAGCCGGCATGTCTATGGGCTTTTCCCTCGTCGGACAGGCTCTTTTTCGTGCTTATTTGCCCGAAAACCCCTGGCGACCGCTCATTGTAAGCCTCGGCTATCCGCTCGGTTTTCTGATCGTCATTATCGGCCGCCAGCAGTTGTTTACCGAAAACACGCTGACTGCCATCATTCCGCTGCTCGCGAGGCGAAATCTAAGAACACTCGGAAAGGTTGCAAGGCTGTGGACCGTGGTGCTGGTCGCAAACCTCGCAGGGGCTCATCTGTTCGCCTGGGTCGTGGCCAACACCCCCATGTTCAAGCCGCAAGTACAAGCCGCCATGTTGTCGTTGGCGCAGGAAGCCGCTGCCGTGTCGTTCGGAACCGCCGTGCTGCGTGGTATTTTCGCGGGCTGGCTGATCGCGATGGTGGTCTGGATGCTCGCTGCCATCGATACCGGCCGCATCGGGGTGATCGTCATTCTCACGTACGTCGTCGGCCTCGCCGGCCTCACGCACATCATCGCTGGTTCTGTCGAAGTGTTGTTCCTGGTCATGGTAGGAGCCAAGAGTTGGGGCGCAATTGCCTTTGGCTACATGCTTCCGACGTTAATCGGCAACAGCATCGGAGGCGTCTCCCTCACCGCCGCCATCAATCACGCCCAAGTCGTCTCCGGCATGGCGAACCGCAAAGCAACAGAACCCCGACCGTGAGGAAGGGGTCCCTATGACCGCCGCTCCGTTACCAGCTCCACAATTGCCTGTAACGCGTGCTGCGCCCGCGATTCCGGAAATGACGCGATCATCGCCTGTGCCTTGTCTGTAAACGCGCGTGCGCGGTCGTACGCGCGTATGATCGCGTCATGCCGGTCGAGCGCCTTCAGAATATGCATGAACGGTACGCGCTCGTAGCTCCCGTCCGCCAGCACAGTTTCCACCGCTTGCCGCTCTTCCTCCGACGCGGCCTCCAGCGCATAAACCACCGGCAGCGTTACCTTGCCTTCACGAAGATCATTGCCCGCCGGTTTGCCCAGTATCTTTTCCGTCGAGGTGAAATCCAGAATGTCATCCACAAGCTGGAATGCCATCCCTAGGTTCCAGGCAAAATCGCCCAATTTCGATTCAGTGGTCTCGTCCGCTCCGCCCGCCACGGCTCCCAGCGAAGCGCACGCGGAAAACAGACTCGCGGTTTTGCGATCCACCAGTTCCATGTAATCCGCTTCGGTAATGTCGATACGATGCAGCCGGTCGAGCTGCAGCAGTTCCCCTTCCACCATCATCTGAGTCAGCGAAATGAGCAGATCGAGAATATGGAAATTCCGTTCGCGCAGCGCGATCTGGAACGCCTGCATGTACAGCCAGTCGCCCGCGAGCACGGAAATGTGATTGCCCCAGACAACATTCGTGGACGGTCGGCCGCGGCGGGTCTTGGCCACATCGATTACGTCGTCGTGTACCAGCGTCGCGGTATGAATCATCTCGACCACGGCCGCCAAGCGCCGCGCGCAATCGGTCGTCGGCCCAAAGAGCCGGTTGCATAACAGCAGCAGCGCAGGCCGCAGCCGTTTCCCTCCGCCCGCCTGGAGATACTGATTGATCGTCGTGATTGCTTCAACCGACGCAACGGATTCCGCGCTGATCTCCTGCTCTACCCACTGCAAATCGGCCTGCACGAGATCGAACGCCTCGTGCGCCGTCATCGACTGCCGGATTCTGCCGAACATCCCTTTTTCCACGGGCATCCTATTCTAACGAGAGCAAGCGCTCGAAGTTCGCAGTTGTGATCGAGGCGAGTTCCTCCACATCCAATCCACGAACCTCGGCGATTGTTTTCGCCGTGTGCGCGACAAAGGCCGGTTCATTCCGCTTTCCGCGATGTGGGACCGGCGCTAAATAAGGCGAGTCTGTCTCCAGCAGCAGCCGGTCATCCGGCACGATGCGCGCGGCTTCGCGAATCTCCGCGGCTTTCGGAAAGGTGCTCACCCCGCCAAACGCCAGATAAAATCCTAGGTCCAAACATTCGTGCGCTTGTTCCGTATTTCCGGTGAAGCAATGCATCACACAGGGCAAGCCCGTGGGCGCCCAATGCGCGCGCAAGACTTGCAGCGTATCGTCCCAGGCATCGCGCGTATGAATTACTACCGGCATTCGCGCTGCCTCCGCAATTTCAAGTTGCTGCAAAAATACTGGAAGTTGTGCTTCCTTCGGAACACCCCAGTGATAATCCAGCCCGATTTCCCCCATAGCCTTAACTCTAGGATGACGAAGCAGGCGCTCCAGATCTTTCAAAGTGTTCGCATCCGATTTCGGTGCTTCGTTCGGATGCACTCCCACGGTCGCGAAAATGGCGCAATATTGTTCCGCTAAACGAATGCCAGCACTGAGATCGGGCGGGCCCTCTCCCGTGCCGATCGCCAGCATATATTTCAAACCGGCTTCTCGCGCACGCTCAATGACGCTCTCTCGGTCACTGTCGAATTGCCGGTCGTCAAGATGGCAGTGGGAATCGACTAGCGTCACTTCAACCGCGCGCCGATTGGCACATCTTCGAGAAATCCCGCCAGCACCGGTGCGCTGTCTTGCACGCTGGCCGCGAGAATCATGCCCTGTGAAGTAAGCCCGCGCAGTTTTCTCGGCTGGAGATTCGCGACGATCACAACCTTTCGCCCGATCATCTGTTCCGGGCTATACGCCAGCGCGATTCCTGCCACGATGGTGCGCGGCTCTGCTTCCCCGATATCGATCTTGAGATGAAGCAGCTTATCGGCCCCCTTCACCTTCTCCGCCGATTTCACTTCCCCCACGCGCAACTCGACTTTTGAAAAATCGTCAATCGAAATGAAGTTCGTCTGCTCCGGAGCGGCGGCTTCAGCAGGCTTGCCGAGCAGCGCCGTTTGCCGGTCTTTCTCCACTACTTCCAGCTCCTGCATCCGCTGAATCGTTGGTTTTGCATCCAAACGCGGAAATACGGCCGCAATCTCGCCGATCTTCTGTCCAGCCTTCAGACCGCCCCACTGCAGCGCATCGCTCTGGATTGCACTGATTGGCCGATCGAATCCAAGCTGCCGCCAGATCGATTCCGTCGAGTGCGGCAGTACTGGACTGGCCAAAGCGCAAACCAATCGCAGTGCTTCCGCGGCCGTATAGAGCGTCTCATCCAAGCGCTCCTTTGCTTCTTCGGATGCATCTTTGGCCAGCTTCCATGGCGCGCGCTCCACAATGAATTTGTCGACCGCCGAAATGATGCCCCAGATTTGTTCGAGCGCGCGTGAAAATTCGAAAGCATCATACGCGCTCATGGCCGATTCAGCCGCTTTGCGCGCCGTTGACGCAATCTGCTCATCTCCAGCGCTCGCCGGGATCGTGCCCTCGCGGTACTGCTGAATCATATTGAGCGTACGGCTCGCCAGATTGCCGAGCCCGTTCGCCAGATCGGAGTTGTAACGCCCAACCAGCGCGTCGAAACTGAAGCTGCCGTCCTGCCCGAACACGATTTCGCGCAGCAGAAAATAGCGCAGCGCATCCACGCCCATCACTTCCGAAATGGGCGTCGGACGCACGATATTCCCGCGCGATTTGCTCATCTTGTCGTTCTCAAACAGTAACCAGCCGTGAGCAAAAATGCGTTTGGGCAGTTCCCAACCGGCTGCCATCAGAAATGCCGGCCAATAAACCGCATGAAAGCGCAGAATCTCTTTTCCGATCAAATGCAGATCGGCGGGCCACAGATTCTCGCCTTCCACCGCGCTCACATATGTCGTGAGCGCGTCGAACCACACATAGAACACGTGCGATGGGTCGGACTCCACCGGAATGCCCCATTTGATGCTGGTGCGCGTGATCGACAGGTTCGACAAGCCTTGCTTCACAAACGCCAGGACTTCATTGCGCCGGATTTCTGGCCCGATGAAATCAGGATTCGCGTCGTATAGTTCGAGTAGCCGGTCCGTAAACGCCGACAGTTTGAAAAAGTAATTCTCTTCGGTGACCTCTTCGTACGGCTTGCCGGTACCTGGATCGATATCGCCCGGTTTCGCATCCGTGACAAACGCCTCGTCCACTACGGAGTAAAGTCCCGTGTAGTTCCCTTTGTAGATATAGCCGTTCTTTTTGCAAGCCTCGAAGAGCGCGTTCACAAGCTTGGCGTGATTCTTCGCGGTCGTGCGCTGGAAGCGGTCCGTTTGTAGATCCAGCTTCTGCCACTGCGTCCGAAACTCGTTCGAGATCAGATCGACAAATTCTTTCGGCGCTTTCCCCTGCGCCCGTGCCGCCCGCTCCACTTTCGTGCCATGCTCGTCCGTTCCGGTCGTAAGCACCACGTCGTAGCCTTCGATGCGCTTTGTCCGCGCGATCGCTTCCGCCGCAATCGTCGTGTACGCGTGTCCAATGTGCGGCGCAGCGTTGACGTAGTAGATGGGAGTGGTCAGGTAATACTTTCCCTTGTTCATGGATGCTTTCGGAACGCTAGATTCGCTTCGGCAATTACTGCGCGCAACGGTTTCCCGGCCGCGATGGCGAGCTTGCGGCAATCGTCATATTCCGGCGCGAAGCTGCCATTCTCTGCGTATTTCATCCGCACCTTGCCGAAGCTTGTCTCCACTTCCGCGATCTGGCGCGCGACTACGCGCCGTTCCGCTTTCAAAATCCGCAGCCCCAACGTTGTCGTCTCCGCAAGCAGAATGGCGCTCAAGCGCTCAGTCAAGTCGGGACTCGCGATAACAGAGACAAGTGTGCCCGGCCGGTTCTTCTTCATGAAAACGGGCGTCAGCGTCACATCCAGTGCGCCGGCTTCGAGCAACCGCTCCATAGCATAACCGAGAATCTGCGGTGTCGAATCGTCGATGTTTGCTTCGATCACATCCACTGCGACCGATTCCGAAGCGCCTGTCCGCTCGCCGATCAACACGCGCAGCACGTTCGCCTGCATGGGGAAATCCTTATCGCCTGCCCCGAAGCCCTGCGCCTCCACGCGAATCGCCGGTAGCGGTCCGAAACCGCTCGCAAGCGTGCTCACCAGAGCCGCGCCCGTCGGCGTTGTCAATTCGGTTTCTGGCCCGGACGCATAGACAGGCTTGTCCTTCAACAACTCCGCCGTTGCAGGAGTCGGAACCGGTAGCACGCCATGTTCCGTATTCACCGTGCCGCTCCCGACGTTAATTCGGGAACTATGTACTTCGGAAACACCCAGCAGATCGAGCGCGACGCACGCGCCGGCGATATCGCAGATCGAATCCACCGCGCCGACTTCATGGAAGTGGACCTTCTCGATCGGCACATTATGCGATTTGGCTTCCGCCTCGCCCAAATTTCGAAAGACGGCCAGCGCATTCTTGCGCGCCGTTTCCGTCAGATCTCCCGCCGCAATAATTTTTTCGATGTGCGGAAGATGCCGGTGCTTCCTCTGCTCTGTGTGATCTACGGAAAACTTCGAGGCCGCAATCCCCTTCCGCTTCGTGCGTTCCAATCGGAAAGACGCTTCCAGATTCAGACTCCGTAACGCCGCTTCGAGCGCCTTCCACTCAGCGCCTGCGTCGACAAGCGCGCCGACAGTCATGTCGCCGCTGATGCCGGAAAATGCGTCAAAATAGCAGATTTTCATTGATTACGGGTCTTCACCAGTTTACAGACCCGGTGCCGTCAACAGATCCCGCGCCTTCTCGACCGTGCTCAGCGCCTCATTGGTCGTCGGCATCAGCGCGGTCAAGTGCCCCATCTTGCGTCCGGGGCGCGCGCTGCTCTTTCCGTAGAGATGAAGTTTCACGTTGGGAACTCCCGCCGCTCGCGCCCAGTGGGGCTCGCCGCCGTTCCAGAGATCGCCCAGCACGTTGGCCATCGCCGCGGGGCTGAGCTGTTTCACGGAGCCAAGCGGCAATCCGCATACCGCGCGAAGCTGCTGCTCAAACTGGCTGGTCACGTTCGCATCAAACGTGAAGTGCCCGGAATTATGCGGCCGTGGAGCAAGTTCGTTGATGAGCAGGCGTCCGTCTTTCGCGACAAAAAACTCCACGCAAAGCACGCCAACCACCTCCAGTTTTTCCAATACCGCGCGGGCAATCTCGACCGCATCATGAACCATAGTTGCCGGAACACGGGCCGGTGCAATGGAAATATCTAAGATCCCGTTCCTATGCTGGTTCTCCGTCGCGCCGTAATGAACGAACTCGCCGGCCGCACTCCGCGCGCCCACCACCGAGACCTCGCAATCGAAATCGACGAACGCTTCCAGCACGGCTTCCTGCTCTCCAACCGCCGCCCACGCCTCCGCAAATTCCGCAGCATCCTTGATTCGAAACTGGCCCTTGCCGTCGTACCCGTACCCGGCAGTCTTCAAAATGGCAGGCAATCCCAGCTCTTGCGCTGCGCGCGACAGATCCTCCGGGCTGTTCACCCGGCGAAACTGAGTCACCGGAAAACCGGATTGAGAGAGGAACGTTTTCTCGCGCAGGCGATGCTGCGCGATGTGCAGCACGTGGCCGCCCGGCCGCACTGGAGCGCAGTTCGCCGCAGCCGCCGCGGTCTTCGCCGGAACATTCTCAAACTCGAACGTGACCACCGAAACTTGCCCCGCGAACTTGCAGACCGCGTCCAGGTCTTCATACGGAGCGTTGATCTCCACATCCGCAATCTGCCCGGTCGGCGTATCCTCGTCCGGAGAAAGCGTGTGAACCCGATAGCCCATCCGTCTCGCGGCAATCGCGAACATCCGCCCCAGTTGCCCGCTGCCAAGCACCCCGATTGCGCTGCCCGGCAACACGGGTTTAATCGGACGGCTCATAACTCTCTATCCTGCATGACCGAATCAGTCTGCCGCGCGCGCCATTGTTTTAATCGCGTCCGGATCTCCGGATATTTGTTCCCGAGAATGCTGGCCGCCAATAATGCCGCATTGGTGGCTCCGGCGTTGCCGATCGCGAGCGTACCGACCGGAATCCCGGCCGGCATCTGCACAATCGAGAGCAGGGAATCGATGCCATTCAACGTGCTGCTCTTGATGGGTACGCCCAACACCGGAAGTGTCGTATGGGCCGCCACCATTCCCGGCAAATGCGCCGCGCCGCCCGCTGCCGCAACAATCACTTCCAAACCGCGTTCCGCCGCCGTTTTCGCGTATTCGGCCATCCAATCGGGCGTGCGATGCGCGGAAACGACTTTGCGCTCATGCGGGATACCCAACGCGGAAAGCGTCTCGCTCGTGCGCTGCAGCGTCTCCCAATCCGACTTGCTGCCCATGATCAGTCCGACCAGCGCCTTATCGGAGATCATCGGGATCTCTATCCGATTCCATCGTTACAGTGCTATTACATCAAAGCGGTTCTTGTAAAACGAGAAGCAGTACACTGACAGTGTTGTATCTGTTGAATAAACTCAGTCTGATCTTCCTCTGCTCCACTGTCTTTTTCACCCCCTCCTGCACCGATCCTGCCAGCAAACTGCCCAACTACGGTGCTGTTCCAGCCTTCACCATGACCGATTCCACCGGGCACTCCTTCAGCAGCAGCGAACTCTCGGGCAAAGTCTGGGTCGCGGATTTCATCTATACCAACTGCCCGGCCGAGTGCCCGATGATGACCTCCAAAATGCACAAAGTGGAGCAGCAGATTCGAGGCGAACAGGACGTCCGGCTGGTTTCCTTCTCCGTCGATCCCGCGCGCGATACGCCGCCCGTCCTCGACGCCTTCGCGCATCACTTCGGCGGCCCCACGCCACAGTGGTTTTTTCTGACCGGCACACCGCATATGATTCACGTCCTGGCCTACAGCACGTTCCACGTCGGCGACGTCCTCGGAAAAATTGAGCACAGCACGAAATTCATCCTCGTCGATAAGCGCGGCAATATTCGCGGCTACTACTCCACCTTTGACGAGGACGGCATTCCCACCATGCTGAAGGCCCTGGCCGCGTTGCGGAAAGAGCGGACTTCCTGATCGATGCCCCAAGCAATTCGTACGGAAAGCAACCCGCAGCTCGCCCGTAAACCGCTGCCTATCATTCTGGCTCTGAGCGCGGGCATCGCCGCCTTCCTGTTCTGGCTGATCTATTTCAAAGGCCGTGTCGCCACGCCGCAATGGGTCGCGCTTCTGCCCTCCGCGAACGCGCTGTTCAATTCTTTCAGCGCCCTTTGTCTTGTGCTCGGGTACATCAACATCCGGCGGGGCAATCGCGTCATCCACATGCGGTTCATGCTCAGCGCGACCGTCTTTTCTTCGCTATTTCTGCTGAGCTACATCACTTACCATTATTTCCACGGCGACACGAAATTCCCCGGCCAGGGCTGGATTCGTGCGTTTTATTTCTCCGTTTTGATCAGCCACATCCTGCTCTCGATGGTGGCCTTGCCGCTGATTCTGGGCACGCTCTGGTACGCGCTACGCAACCAGTTCCGTATTCATCGCCGGATCGCCCGCTGGACCTTCCCGATCTGGCTGTATATTTCGGTCACCGGCGTGATCGTCTACTTCATGCTGAGGAGTTACACATCCTGAAAACACGCTGGGATCCTGAACTCTACGAAGCCCGCCATGCATTCGTTTGGCAATACGGCGCGGGCGTTGTCGAGCTTTTGGACCCCAAGCCGGGCGAGCGAATCCTCGATCTCGGTTGCGGTACCGGCCGCCTCACAGAAAAGATCGCCGAAAGCGGCGCCGAAGTCCTCGGGCTGGATGCTTCGCCGGAGATGATCGGCCAAGCCCGCCAAAATTACCCAAACCTGAAATTCGTTCTCCAAAATGCAGCGGCCATGAGCTTCAGTGCGGAGTTCGACGCCGTCTTCTCGAACGCCGCCCTGCACTGGATGCTGAATGCTTCCGAGGTCGCCGGTGCCGTCGCGCGCGCTCTTCGTCCGGGCGGGCGCTTTGTGGCAGAACTCGGCGGCCGCGGCAATATAGCTCACATCATGCGGGCCATCGAAGAGGTTCTGCCGAAGTACTACTCAAACCGCATTCCAGCCCGGCGAACTTATTTCCCGTCCATCGCCGAGTACGCCAGCATCCTGGAGGCGCAAGGTCTCGAACTCCGCATCGCGCAACTGTTCGACCGTCCCACTCCGCTTGAAGGAGAGCAGGGAATGGAGAACTGGCTTCGCCAGTTTAAGTGGTTCTATTTTGAGGGATTGGATGCTTCACAACAGCGGAGGGCGTTGCGGGAAGTCGTGGAAAAGACAGCGCCAGCTCTACACACCGAAAAAGGCTGGTTTGCGGATTACCGCCGTCTCCGCATTATGGCTGTGAAAACGGGAGCTCCCGAATCCTGAGAGCCCCCGAATAGCTGATTTCTATACCGCTCTCGCGGCCGCCTGCTGGTTAATCCCGGCCTCAGCAAGCTGGTTCAATTTCTGATCCGCTGCTTTTTCCTCGTCCAGGGTTTGCTGCAGCAGATTGGCTGCTTGGGTCAACCCCAGCCGCCTCGCGAACGCGCGTGCGGTTCCGTATCCGGACATCTCGTAATGTTCCACGCGCTGTGCTGCCGCAATGAGCGCGGCATCCTTGATGTCTGGATCGCCCTTGGCGCTGATCATCTCTTCGCCTTCCGCAATCAGCCCCTTCATTGCCTGGCATGTTTCGCGTTTAGGCTCTACGTTGATCTCCCGGAAGATGCTCTCCAGCCGCGACACGTGGCCTTGCGTCTCGGTCAGATGCTGCCGGATTGCCTGCTTCAACTGGCTTGAATTCGCCGCGTCCGCCATCTTCGGAAGAGCGCTTGTCAAGCGGTTTTCCGCATCGTATAGATCCTCTATCTGGTTTACAAAGAGATCCTTGAAGGAGTTAAATTCGGTGCTGCTGAATAGTGACATAGGCATTCCTCCTTACGTAATCTCCTCGGCCTTCTGAAGACTCCGGAGCTCCGTAGGTTCACTTGTGGGACTCGCCTACCCGGCGTTCGTTTCAAGACAGTACAATCTTCACGGTGTGCGGAACTTTTTCCGGTAAACCAGCGTCCATGCACGGAATATCCAGGTAGAACCGAAGCCGCACTTGCCGCACTTAGTCGCCACTTACACGACTTACTCTGATATCTTTGGTACGGCAGTTGCTAAACGACTGGAAGGGAGAATCATGCCGAATTTATCGAGAACGACCAGAGACCACGATGAAATCCGCAGGTGGGCCGAAGAGCGCGGAGGAACCCCATCCCACGTAAAGAGGACCGGTTCCGGAGAGGATATTGGAATCCTCCGAATCGATTTCCCCGGCTACAGCGGAGAGGAAAGTCTCGAGCCAATCTCCTGGGATCAGTTTTTTGAGAAGTTCGATGAGCGCAACCTGGCTCTCATCTACCAGGAAGAAACGGCAGGAGGCCAAAAGAGTAACTTCAACAAACTCGTCAGCGCCGATACGGCGGAAGCTGCGGAAAAAGGCCGCCGCGGCGGCAGATCGGGTACGGGATCTCGCGCGAAGAAATCGGCAGGTGCGAGGAGCGCATCGGCATCGCGCAGTACTAGCTCGCGTTCTTCGAAGAGAGCTGCCGGGGGAGGAAGGAAGACTGCCGGCGCCAGCGTCAAGCGTTCCGCCGGAACGGCCAAAAAAGCGAGCAAAGCCTCCTCGAAGACCAGCGCAAAGAAAGCTGCTTCCCGAGGCGGCGCCAGCCGGAGCACATCGCGCAAATCCACCCCGGCTCGCGGTAGCGCAAAGAAAGCTGCTCAGAGAAAAGGAGCGGCAAAGAAGACCTCCGGCAGCAGGAAGACAGCTTCGAAGAAGACCGCCTCGCGCCGGCGGAGATAGTCTCTTCACACCCCAGCCATCGCCTTGGCCGGTTGTTCTAGACTTGCTTTAGGCGATGGCTACACCGGCCCCCGTTCAGCGCAAACTCCCCATCACGCCCTTGATTGTGGCGGCCATTATCGTGGCTGTCATTGTCATCGGTTTTGTGTACCTCGATGAACCCTCTCCCAGCCGCCACACCGAAACGGCACCTTCTCCGGAGGTCAAAGCTTACGTAAAGAATCTAGCTCTGAGCGATGTGCATATGACCGCTGCGGAGAATTTTATGAAGCAGCAGGTGGTGGAGGTAAGGGGCAATATCACCAATAACGGTTCTCAAGCGCTCTATGATGTCGAAGTGTACTGCCTGTTCTACGGGGTCGACGGGCGCGAAATCTATCGCGAGAAGGTGCCCATTTACCGGTCAACCACCACGCCACTGAACCCCCACGAAACGCATGCTTTCCGGCTTCCTTTCGATTCGTTGCCGGACGGCTGGAATCAAGCGATTCCGAAACTGGTGATTGCCCAGATCAAGTTTTCCAAATAGGAGCTGTTACGCATGCGAGTCCTGATTATCGACGATGACCCAGACCAGCTTGCGCTCCGTTGTCTCCTGCTCCGGCGCAGCGGAATTGAGGCAATTGGCGCCGGCGAAGCTCAGGCGGCAGTGCAAATCGCAACCGCGGATAAGCCCGATTGCGCGATCGTCGACCTCCATCTTCCGGCCGCCGCTGACGGTTTGCGGCTCATCCGCGATCTAAAGCAACTCCACTCGGCGATGCGAATCGTTGTGCTCACCGGTGCGAGCTCAAACCATCTTGCTCAGGCCCCGGAGCGAGAGCTAATTGACCAGGTTCTGGTAAAAGGGACAGCTTCCGCGCATCTCATCCAGACACTGAAGTCTTTCTGATCAGCGTACCGGTGGCGCAGGCGGTTTTGCCGTCTGCGGAAGCTCTTTTTGAGCCCGTTCGACATCAAAACTTAGTTGGCGCGCTATTTTGAAGGCCACATCCGCGCTGGCGCTGCGAAACTTCGCCCCGTCGCTCTGCTGCGTCGTGGACCACAAAACGTCGCCGTCCTTGGTGCACAGGCGCACGGTCGCATACGCTTCATGCTTATGCTCTTTGATGTGATGCGATTCGTTCGCCCCAACTCCCAGGCCGCCATAGATGCCGCCCGCTTTTGAGTACAGAGAACCGGATTTCCCGCCATTCTGGCGCGAATTAAAGTTTTCGTCGGAATCGTAGGTATCCGTTACGCTCTGGTCGTCTGCCGCGCCTTTGAGCACGGCATCGGCACGATCTGGATTGTCCGTCAGGATAAACAACTTAGTAGAGTCCAGGCTGGCAATAACCAGCTCGCGAATCGCGTCGGCTTGCGCGCCGCCCGTCAGGTTGGCCACATAGACCCGCTTGATCATCAGCAGACCGTTTGGCGCCGGATTCTTCTCTGGAGCTTGTGCGTGCAGGAGGAAGCTCGCGGCCAGCAAACAGGCAAAGGGTTTCATCCCTTACCTGCCATTCGCGCTTCTTCGTCCTGGTATTCCACCTTTTGGCCTGTACGAGCTTCCAGCGCGACCAGGGCCAGCCGGATGTCGTGCTTGTCGATCCGGAAGACCATCGCCTGTTGTTCGCCATTATCGTCCTGAAAGCCGACGGTCAAAAAATGTTGGCGTTTTTTGGCGAGCATGAACAGTGGCGAAAGCACCGCCGCGGCAAGATAACGCCGGTCCACCTTCTGCCCGTATTCGAGAAGATTGATCCGCTCGTACGGAATCTTCACCTCGATATGTTTCGAAAGAAAGACGAAGTAGGTCGAATCCGTGACTTGTATATCGCCGGAGCTATTGCCGGGGATATCGGGCCTCGTCCCACCTATGTACTCGGCCCGGCTGCCATCACCCCCGGCTGAGATCACAAGAGCAGACAAACACAAACTGAAAATCAGTGCAAGGGCACGCATAAAATCCCTGGAAGGAATCCAGGAAAGACGTGCCGGGGAGACTTGGTTCCTCTCAGCTCGCGACCTTTTCGAGTGCGAGGCCCTTCTTGCAAAGGTCGCAGGAAGACGAATCCCGGTAATACAAAGCACTGAGCTGGGCCAAATAGAAAAGCGGCAGATTGCCAAAATCGGCAATCGTCGGGTTTGGCTGGTACACCGCAACCGCCAGCCCCACGACCACTGCGCCCTTTGATTCGAGCAACCGCCGGAGTTCGGTCAAACGCCTACCTGAGCGCAGTACATCGTCCACCATCAGCACTCTTTCGCCTTTGGCCGGCTCTACAAATGGCCGGAACCGAAGCGGCGCGATATCGTTCTCGCGTTCTGCCCAGTAGACCTGATGGGCGCGCAGGGCTTCGCATACGCCATACGCGATCGGCATGCCGCCCGTTGTGGGACAAACAATCGACAGCTCTTTGATCATCGCCCGAATCTCCGGATCCCCGCGAAGCCGGCGGCTCAGCCCCACGCTCAAGATCTTGGCCCACTGGTAATAGCGAAAGGCCAGCGCCACTTCCAGATATTCATTGGCGTGCATGCCATTGGGGTGCTCGAAATGCCCGTCGCGCAGCGCTCCCGTCTCGCGCAGCATCGCGATCACTTCCGCATTGGTCGGAATCAGTTCCACTAATGCGCTCCCCTTCCAGCCAGCACATGTGGAATGGTCTTCAAAATAATCGACCAGTCCAGCTTCAGGGACCAATTCTCGATATACGAAATATCCATGCGCATCCAGGCATTGAAATCGATGTGGTCGCGGCCGGCTACCGCCCACAAACACGTCAGCCCCGGCCGCATGCGCAGCCTCCGCCGCTGCCAGCGTTCATATTGATCCACTTCCTGCGGCAGGGGCGGACGCGGGCCCACAATCGACATATCGCCCCGGAGCACGTTGTAAAGTTGCGGCAGTTCATCGATCGAGAATTTCCGCAGCCAGCGCCCTACGGGCGTCACGCGGGGATCGCGCGATAGTTTGAACGCCACCTGACGCTCGCTGAGATGCGCAAGCTGCGCCTTAATTTCATCGGCATTTACGACCATCGATCGAAATTTATAGAAAGTGAAGCGCCGTCCATTCAAGCCGCAACGCGCCTGCCGGTAAATCACCGGCCCGGGCGACGTCAGCTTGATCAGCAGCGCGGCCAGCCCGATTACGGGCGACAAAACCACCAGCCCCACTGCTGCAACCACCAGATCGAAAACACGCTTCAAGACCAGCCGGATGTCGTCCAGGGGCGCCGCCGAAAACGTTAGCAGAGGCGCGCTGCCAACCCGGTCCAGAGTCATTTCGCTGTTTACGTGCGGAAAGAAATCGACCGACACACGCGTCCGCACGCCCTCCTCATCGCACTGTAGAAACACTTCTTCGAGCGCTGCCAGCCGGCTGCTATCTACCTCGAAAATCACCTCGTCCACCACTTGCTCGGCAAGCAGCCGCGGCAATTTCTCCCGGCATTCCGCCTCGCTAAGCTGGGCTGTTATCGCAATGCGGAAAGGCGAGGTCCGGCACAGTTGCTCCCGCAGCGTTGACGCCTTCTCCCGGTCGCCCACAATCACAATGTGGTACGGGCTGCCAAATCCCCGCTGAAACGCGCCAACCAGGTGGGGCGAACTCCAGCGGAAGAGTGCAAGCAGTACAAAGTCATAGAGAAAAAAGAGCGACAGGAAACTGCGGCTCAAAGGTGGATCGAGCCGCAGCAGGTACTGGAACACAATCACCAGCAGAGTGCCGAAAATTGCCTGCTTCAGCGTGTTCCTGAGCAGCCGAGCGGGACCGGCGGAATCGAGGTACTCATAAAGCCGCTGGAATGAACCCAGCGCGACCCAAACCACCGCGCAGAAAATAATCAGCAGGACATGCGTCTGAAAATGCAGAAAGAAGACACGTTCTAAGGCCAAGTGAACGCGCGTGTGGTAGGCCGCCTCGAAGGCGAGTACCGTGAGCAGAGCGTCGGCCAGCGCGAAAAGGAGCCGGATCTTCTTGCGATGGTGTGCAAACACAGACCGAACCCAGGGTAGCAGGAGCCGACAGACGTTTTATTGGGACGTGGCGGAAACGCACCGGCCCCGCAGCGCCTGATCCAGATCGGCCATGATATCTTCCACGGCCTCGATCCCGGCCGCCACGCGAACCAGATTATCGCGAATGCCCATGCGCTCCCGCATTTTCGGCGAAAGCTCCCGGTGCGATGACATCGCAGGGTAGAGCAGCAGCGTATGCACGTCGCCCAACGATGTGCCCGGAACGATCATTTTCAAACCATCCATGAACTCCATGACCGCTGTCTTATCTGCATCCTTAATTTCGAAGCTCAAAATTGCTCCAAACAGCTCAGGTGCAAATAAATGCTGAATCGCTTCCGCATCCGGATGCTTCGGATCGGCGCAATAGTACACTTGCTCTACACACGGATGCGACGCCAGCCATTCGGCCAGCTTCCGTGCGTTGTGGCATTGCCGCTCGAACCGCAACGCGAGCGTCTTCACGCCACGCATGGTCAGATAACTCTCGAAAGGCCCCAGCACAGAACCAATCAGACGCCCCAACATCCGCACCGGCTCCAGGTGCTCTTCATCGCTGACGATAATCCCGCCCAATACATCGCCATGGCCGGCCAGATACTTGGTCGCGCTGTGGACCACGATGTTCGCGCCTAGCTCTAATGGACGCAGCAGCATTGGCGTGGCGAACGTGTTATCGACCACCAGCGCGGCTCCGGCAGCGTGGGCCATTTTCGCAATCTGGCCGACCTTACCAACCCGGAGCAGCGGATTGGAAATGCTCTCCATGAACACGCAGCCGGGCTGTACATCTGCGATAGCTTTTTCGAGCGCCGGCAGATCGCAAAAATCTACGTATTTCACGGCGACATCGAACGGTTCGAACACTTGATCCAGCAGCTTCAGAGAGGTCCCGTAGAGCGAACTTGCCGCGACGACGCCGTGTCTGCGGTCGAGCAGTGCTGCCTGAATCGCGATCTGGAGTGCAGACATTCCGGAGGCGGTCGCGAGCGCGCCCTTGCTCCGTTCGAGCGCCGTCATCAATTCTTCGAGCGCCTGATTGGTGGGATTCCCGTAGCGCGAATAGCTGAACCCTGCCTCTTCCTGACCGAAAATACGATCCAGCTTTGCCGCCGATTCGTAAAAGTACGTGGTGGAGAGATGGATGGGTGTGGTGGAAGGCACCGCCGAACAGTTCTGATGTTTCCGGTCGCCCGCATGGACGACTTCCGATTCAAATTTCATTTCCGTTTCCAACGCACGCCGTCTTTCGTATCCTCGAGCACAATGCCCTTTTCCTGTAGAAGCTTCCGAATTTCGTCCGCGCGTGCGAAGTTCTTGGCCTTTTTAGCCTGATTTCTTTCGGCAATGTAAGCCTCAACCTGGGCATCGTCCAGCTCATCCTCGCTCTGCGTTCCCGGTTCCGTAGGCTTCAACACATCGAACACGCTGTCGAATATTTCCAGAACCCGCGCCGCTTCCCAACGGTTCTCTTCTTGAAATTTATCCTCGTCGAGTGCTGTATTCATCGCCCGCACGTACTCGAAGACCGCAGCCAGCGCCTCCGCCGTGTTCAGGTCGTCATCCAGACCTTGCTCGAACTGGCGAATCGCTTCTTTCGATCGCTCGCTGATTTCTTCATTGCAGCCGGGAGGGAGTTTCGCGGAAGCCAGCCGTAGTTCGAAATCGCGCAAACGTTCGATGCTCTTTGCGGCAGCCTTCAAACCTTCGAATGTGAAATTCAGCTTTTTTCGGTACGGAACCGATGCCAGCAAATAGCGAATCGCCTCCGGCTGATAGCCCATTTCGAGCAAATCCCGCAGAGTGTAAAAATTGCCGAGCGATTTCGACATCTTCTGCGATTCGATGTGCAGATGCTCGGAGTGCAGCCAGAAGCGCGCAAACGGCTTGCCCGTGATCGATTCCGATTGGGCGATCTCGTTTTCGTGATGCGGGAATACCAGATCCACACCGCCTGCGTGAATGTCGAGCGTTTCGCCCAGATAGCTCATCGCCATCGCGGAGCACTCGATGTGCCAGCCTGGACGCCCATCGCCGAACGGCGTCTTCCAATACGGTTCGTTATTCTTGCGACCTTTCCATAACACGAAATCGCGGGCGTCGGCCTTATCGTACTCATCCACATCCACGCGGGCGCCGCTGCGAATGCCGCTGAAATCGTTGTGCGAAAGCTTGCCGTATTCGGGAAACGTGGAGATGCGAAAGTAAGTGGAACCGTCGTTCGTGTACGTGTGGCCTGTGGCCGCCAGCCGCTCGACCGCCTTCACCATGGTGTCGATGTGCTTGGTCGCGGGAGCGACATGTTCGGGCTGCTCCAGCCGGAGCGTCGCGGCATCTTCGAAAAACGCTTTGGTGTACTTCGCCGTGTAGTCTTCGATGCGTTTCTGTTCTTTCGCTGCGTTAATGATGATCTTGTCGTCCACGTCTGTAACGTTCATGACGTGGGCCAACCGATACCCGCGGTAGCGCAGCCAGCGCCGCAAAATGTCCTGAAACGTGAACGTGCGGAAGTTCCCGATATGGACGAAGTTGTACACGGTCGGACCGCACGTATACATCCGCACCGTGTTGTCTTCGAGCGGGTGAAACTCTTCCAACTCTTGCGTAAGAGTGTTATAAAAGCGCAGGGCCATCTACGGGAGAGGTAAGCCTTCATCGTAACAAGCAGGTGAATCAGAAGAGTCCTGGCGCCTGCTTGTAGTGTCGGTGCCTTCTTTTGTTATGAATTGTGGTATAACACCCGGTAGTAACGTGAAGACAGCTATATCCATAAATAGCGGCCTATTAGAGCAAGCGGACGAAACCGCCCGGCAGATGGGCCTGAGCCGGAGCCGGCTTTTTGCTTTGGCCATCGGCGATTTCTTGGAACGGCAGCGCCGCGAGAACATACTGCTCCGGTTGAACGACGTCTATGGAAAAGGCGTGGAGCGAACGGAGAAGCGCCTACTGAAAGGAATCAAAACCAAGGTTCGTCGGACGATAAAGGAACGCTGGTGAGTGATATCCGGCAGGGACAAGTGTATTGGCTTGACTTCGGGCCTCCAGCCGGTTCGGCACTCTCTGAGCGGCATCCTTGCGTAGTTGTCCAAAATGACATCTTCAATCGAAGCGCGATCGCTACAAGTGTTGTGTGCCTGATTACCTCGAATCTGGATAGGGGGAAGGCGCCAGGCAACGTGCTTCTGAAGAAGGGCGAGGCCAATCTCCCTAAAGCGAGCGTTGTGAACATATCGCAGATCCTTACGGTCGATAAGTCTGAACTCGTGGAATGCATCGGGAAGCTGAGCGGCGCTGCGGCCACAGCCGTACGCGACGGATTGCATTTGCTATTCGATCGTCTATAAAGCGCAACGTCTTCTGAGCAATAAACCTTGACCTCCGCGCTCCGCTTCGAAATCCAGGCCACCTGTCCCGTTACCGGCGCCCGCGCCGGCCTTCTGCACACCGCTCATGGCATGATCGAAACGCCCGTATTTATGCCAGTCGGCACGCAGGGCACCGTCAAGGGCCTTTCGCCGCGCGACCTCCAGCAGGACCTCGACGCCAAAATCATCCTCGCGAACACCTACCATCTTTTCCTCCGTCCCGGTCATGAACTCATTGAACGCCTTGGCGGACTGCACGAGTTCATGGCGTGGCCGCGAGCCATCCTTACCGATTCCGGCGGCTTCCAGGTGTTCAGCCTGGATACGCTGCGCAAAGTGACGGAAGACGGTGTCCTGTTCCGCTCGCACCTGAACGGCGATGCCCACTTTTTCTCGCCGGAGAGCACGGTCGACATCCAACTCGCTCTCGGGAGCGACATCATCATGGCGCTCGACGAATGCCTGGCATACCCGGCTACCCACGAAGCCGCCTATGAATCCATGCGCCGGACCATCCGCTGGGCTCGCACCGGATATGCGCACTATCTTCGCCGGGAAAAAGGACAGTATTGCGCTCTGTTTCCGATCGTGCAAGGTGGGATGTTCCCGGATCTGCGCGCCGCCTGCGCCGAAGCGCTCCTCGAACTCGATGCTCCGGGCTATGCCATCGGAGGCCTCGCGGTCGGCGAGCCGCGCGATCTCAGCCACGAAATTGCCGGAATGACCGCGCCACTCTTACCCGTGGACCGCCCCCGCTACGTCATGGGCGTCGGGATGCCGGAGGAATTGCCGCGCTATGTAGCGCATGGGATCGACATGATGGATTGCGTGCTGCCCACCCGCAACGCCCGCAATGGCTACCTGTTCACCTCATGCGGCAAAGTGGTGATCAAACAAGCCCGTTATGCCGGCGATGAAGGCCAGCTCGATCCCGCCTGCGATTGCTACACCTGCCGAACCTTCAGTAAAGCGTATTTACGCCATCTCTTCCAGGCCGGGGAGATTCTGTTTTCCACGCTTGCGACCCTGCATAATATCCGCCACTTCCTTGACATTATGCGGAGAATGCGAGAGGCTATTGTCGTCGGGAAATTTCCAGAGTTTTTGAAGTCGTTCCAATCTGCCTCGCTCGTCGAGGATTAACCCCTTTAGACTAGTTGTGGCGTGCGCACTTGCGTGCCGCGTCGGGACTCCTCTCGACGCCTGGGAGCGACGCTCAAGCGTTCGCCTTATTGCCCAATACGCTTAAACTGAATCGATATGGTTCCTTCGTTGATTCTCTTGCAAGCGGCTGCGCCCGCGGCCGGGCCCGCTGGATCCTTCCTCAGCGGACTGCTGCCGATCATCCTGATGATCGCCATCTTCTACTTCCTTGTATTCATGCCCATGCGCCGGCAGCAGAAGAATCAAAAAGAGATGATTAAGACGCTTCAAAACGGCCAGACCGTGCTCACCAGCGGCGGAATTATCGGCACCATTGTGGCTGTCAACGATGATACGCTTATACTGCGCATTAAGCCTGACAATTTGAAAATACAGGTTTCCCGCAACTCCGTCACGAACGTTATGGGGGCCGACGAGCAAACCAAGAAGTAGGGTTTCGGAACCGGGCTAACCTTTCGGTAACATCCATCGCAGCCATGAAACGCCATTTACGATTTAAATTCTTCCTGATTGTGGCCGTCATTTTGATCTGTGTCTACGGGATCATCGGCGTCCCCACCAGCAAGGCCCAGTTGGCGTCCAACTGGCGCAACAGCATTCATTTGGGGCTCGATCTCCGCGGCGGCACGTATCTGGTGGTTCAAGTGCAGCAGCAGGATGCTTTTAATGCCACGGCGGGAACCGCTGCTGACGCCTTGAAAGAAGCTCTTCGCAAAGCGAATGTTCAGTACAACGATGTGGAGGTCGACGACGCCAAAACGCTCGATCAGGCCACTAAGGTCGCCGTCGTGGTGAAAGGCGTCCCCACCACGCAGGCCGGAACGTTCCGCGGCATTGTCAGCGAGCAGTTCCCCACCTGGCTCTTGCAGCCCACGAACGCAACCGATTACCGGATGACCATGCGGCCTTCCGATGCCTTGAAGATGTGGACCGACGTGCTGGCCCAGACCAAAAACACGCTAGACAAGAAGATCAATGCTCTGGGACTGAGCGAAGCCTCTGTCCAGCAGCGCCGGGAAGATCGCGATTCCGAGTTGCTGGTCCAGTTGCCGGATGTCGATGACCCCGGCCGCGTGAAGGAGATTTTGCAAACCGCTGCCGTTCTTGAGCTCTACGATGTCCGTGGGGGGCCGTACGCCAGCCGCGAAGACGCCCTGGCGCAGAATAACGGCATTCTGCCGCCCGGAACAAAGCTCATCGGCGGCCCATCCACCGGCGATAACAGCCGGGGCGGGGGAGTGTACCTGGTTTCCCGCACTCCCGTGATCCACGGAACCGACATTCGGGACGCCCGTCCCGCCCAGGGGGATCTTCCCAATACTTGGGACACCGAGTTCGTGCTGAGCCAGGATGCCGCCCGGCGCTTTTCGTCCTACACCGGTTCACACATCGGCCAGCGGCTGGCGATCGTGCTCGACGGCAAGGTGCTGAGCGCGCCAACGATTCAGAACCAGATCAGCGACCAGGGCCGTATCACCGGCGCCCCCACCCAGCAGGATGCGGCGGACCTTGCCCTTAATTTGAAGGCCGGCTCGCTGCCCGCCAGTGTGAAGTACGAGCAGGAAAGTACCGTGGGCGCATCGCTCGGAGCCGATTCTATTCGCAATGGCTTCATCGCGGGCATCGCCGGAGTGCTAGCCGTCATTGTCGCGATGCTGATCTATTACAAAAAGAGCGGCATCAATGCCACGTTAGCTTTGATTCTGAACGCCGTTATCCTGATTGCCTGCCTCAGTTACTTCGGCGCCGTTCTGACTCTGCCGGGAATTGCCGGTATCATCCTGACCATCGGTATGGCCGTCGACAGCAACGTACTGATTTTCGAGCGCATTCGCGAGGAATTGCGCGCCGGCAAGGCGATTATTCCAGCCGTGGACACGGGCTTTAATAAGGCCTTACTCACCATTATTGACACGCACGTCACCACGGTGGTTTCCTGCGCCATTCTGTTCCTGTTCGGTTCAGGCCCAGTAAAAGGCTTTGCGGTCACGCTGGTCATCGGCCTCGTCGCAAACCTCTTTACTGCTGTGTTTGTGTCTAAGTTTATATTTGATTGGGAGTTGTCCAGACCGAAACCGGTGACGGCCCTCAGTATTTAACGGATCCGCATTTTCGCGATGCGGTGGTGGGAACATTTGTTACTAGCCGGTGTCTATGCTCTATAGATGCCGGCCCCTAAAGCCAGATGGAAATCTTCAAGCAAACGAATTTCGATTTTCTCGGTAAGAAGTGGCCGTTCATCATCTTGTCTTTGCTGCTTACGGCCGCGGGCTTGCTTAGCTTGTTCTTCAAAGGCGGACCTCGGTACGGCATAGATTTTACGGGCGGAGCGCTTATGGATGTCAATTTTGTAAAGCGGCCTCCGGTGGAAGCCATCCGTTCCGCCCTGCATACGAAGATTCCCGGCGAGATTGAAGTGCAGGAAGCCAGCAATTCTCAGAGCAGCGGTCCTTCGCAGGAAGTTCTGATTACAACGGGCGTCCTGGACGAGAACGTCCAGACCGTCCGCGGCAATATTGTGTCTGCCCTGAACAGCCGCTTCAACCGCAACGCGGAGGGCAAGCTGGATATCAATCTGGCGAGCCAGACGGAGCTGGCGGATCGTCTCCGCAACGCTCTTCCAAAAGCCGGAGTGCCGCTCTCGGACGATCAGATTAACGCCTTGGTCGGCCGGATCATGGACTACCGCAGGTCGCACTCGGGCCTGATCGCAAATCTGGGTGATCTCTCCTCGGTAAGTGGAGTTACGCCCCAAGTCTTGAATGTCATCAAGCAAGAATGCTTTGCTGGTGATTTTGCCATTCGCAGCACCGAAGTGGTTGGCCCTAAGATCGGGGCGGACCTCCGGCAGCAGGCCATCAACGTGGTCCTGATCGCGTTGGGAGCGATGCTGGTTTACATTGCGTTCCGGTTTGAGTGGATCTACGGCGTGGCCGCGGTGATCGCGGTCTTTCACGACACCATCATTACGATCGGCTTGTTTTCTATCTTCGATAAAAAGATCGATTTAACTGTGATCGCGGCGCTGCTGACCCTGGTCGGCTATTCCATGAATGATACGATCGTGACTTTCGATCGTATCCGTGAAAATCTCCGGCTCCAGATGAGGGGTTCTTTTACGCACATCGTGAACGTCAGTATCAACCAGACGCTGAGCCGGACTGTGCTAACTTCGGGACTTACTTTTCTGACCGCACTGTCGTTGTTCCTGTTCGGCGGGCAGGTGCTGAATGGATTCTCGTTCGCCCTGGTCGTCGGTATTATCATTGGTACCTATTCGTCCATTTTCATCGCGAGTCCGATTCTGATTTTCTGGCAGAATCTGGCCGAAGGACGAAAGCGGACGTCGGGCCGGCCGGTCGTGGCCGCGAGCCGGCCTTCGGTGAGTCCGGCAGCGAAAGCCGGTAAGCCCGTGAGGACCGCCAAATGAACTTTGTAGAGTAGGCGTTTTCGCCTGCGCTTTTCGAGATAGAGGGTTATTGATATGTTTGATCAAACATTCGTCGACGGAACGGCGAAAACCAAGAAGCCATACACCATCGTTCTGTCGCTCTTACTGCAGATCACCGCGATCGGCATTCTGATCCTGATTCCTCTCATTTACACCCAGACCCTGCCGAGCGCTCAGTTGAAGAGCATGCTGGTGGCGCCGCCTCCGCCCCCGCCTCCACCGCCCCCTCCACCGCCACAGCAAAAGGTGGTACCCAAGCCGGTGGTTCGCCAGTTTGTGGCCAACCAGCTCCTGGCCCCGAAGGTGATTCCGAAAACGATCAACAAGATTGAAGAGGCCGCCCCGCCTCCCGATGCCGGAATCGGCGTCGTTGGCGGTACCGGTGAAGCTGGTGGCGCATTAGGCGGCGTCATCGGTGGCGCGATCGGCGGCGTTCCCGGCGCTCCTCCGCCTCCGCCTCCGCCCAAGCCCAAAGCTCCTTCGGGGCCGGTGCAAATCGGCGGTCGCGTGGCCGAAGCCAACCTCATCCGGAAGGTTCAGCCTGTGTATCCGCCGCTTGCCAAATCCGCTCGCGTGCAGGGTACGGTGGAATTTACCGCTATTATTGACAAGCAAGGCAATATCGAAAATCTCAAGCTTGTGCGCGGCCATCCGCTGCTGGTGGAAGCCGCCAAGCAGGCCGTGTTGCAGTGGAAATATCGGCCCACCCTGCTCAATGGGCAGCCGGTCGAAGTCATCACTGATATCATCGTTAACTTCACGTTGAGCCAGTGATTCGCAAGTTACCGAACCCTGAGCGTGAGCGAGGGGCTATTAGTTAGTTCAAATTCAGCAAATTCGATTCAACTTAGGAGAAAAGCATGGTATTACTACAACTTCAAGTCTGGGCTTTCTGGCTACTCCAGGAAGCCGAAGGTGGCATCAACTGGGACCTGCGATCGGTCTGGGGCACGATGGGCTGGCTGGCCAAATGCGTGGTCATCGTTCTGTTCATCATGTCCGCGTGGTCGATCGGCGTCATGATTGACCGTCTGATCGCCTACAATGCAGCCCGCAAACAGTCTCGCGCGTTCGCCCCGGCCGTAGCCGGCGCGCTGCGTGAAGGCAAACTGGACGAAGCCATCAAGATTGCCGACCGGTTCAATAAGAGCCACCTCGCGAAAGTGGTGGTGGCTGGCCTGCAGGAATTCAAAGCTCACCAGATGAGCGCCGAAATTCCCGGCGAGGAAATTGAAGCTTCGCGCCGCGCTCTCGAACGCGCCGAGGCGATTGTGCACGCGGAATTAAAACGCGGCGTCAGCAGTCTCGCTACTATCGGTTCCACCGCTCCGTTCGTCGGATTGTTTGGAACGGTCGTTGGCATCATGAACGCGTTCCGGTCGATTTCGACTTCGAAGACCACCGGTCTCGGCGCCGTAGCCGGCGGTATTTCGGAAGCCCTGATCACCACCGCCGTCGGTTTGTTCGTCGCCATCCCGGCTGTTTGGATGTTCAACTATTTCACGAACCGCATCGAAGCGTTCGACGTGGAAATGGGGAACTCCAGCTCCGAGCTGATCGACTACTTCCTGAAGCGGAGCCAAAAGGTAGTTACGAAGTAACTGGAATTTTCCAGTACTGAATAAGAGGTAGAAAGACTAGACTCGAGTTGAATCGATAGCGCGGAAGCGGTTTCCTAAGCCGCTTCCGCCTTCCAGGCTGATGGATCTCCTAAGCCTCTGTCTCGAGTGAAGGGCTTTTCAGAGGAGCTCAAAAAAATGGCAAAGTTACCCAAAGCGCCGCCGGTGGTTTCCGATATCAACGTCACGCCCATGGTTGACGTGATGCTTGTCTTGCTCATCATCTTCATGGTCATCACGCCTATGTTGACGAAAGGCCAGCAGGTGAACATGGTCAAAACCCACAACGACATTAAAATGCAGGAAGCCGACAAAGAGGACGCTATCCTGATCGCGGTCACGCGCGATGGTCACGTCTTCCTGAGTCCTGGGAATTCCCGCGTGGAACCCAATGAACTCGGCGGCAAAGTGAAAGATCTGCAACAGAATCGCTCGGATAAAACGGTTTATATCCGGGCCGACGCCCGCGCGCGGTTTTCGTCCGTTACCGACGTAATCGACAACCTGCGTACCGCCGGCGTCGATACCCTGGGGCTCATCACTGAGCCGATTCAGGACAAGAACCGGAGAAATACGGGTCTCTAAGACCGCACCGGAAGGGGATTTAATTCTATGGCAATGGCAGTTGGCGGCTCCGGCGGAGCCAAAGCGGATATCAACGTTACGCCGCTCATCGACGTGTTACTGGTGCTTCTGATCATCTTCATGGTCATTACGCCCTTAACGCCTCACGGGTTGGATACTCTGGTGCCTCAACCCCCGCCTCCCAATCAGCCCCCACCCCCTCCCAACCAGGACCCCACGGTGGTGGTCGAGGTCGCCAAGGACGCCTCCATCCAGATCAACGGTCAGCCTGTCAAGGAATCGGATCTGCAGACCAAACTGGAAGACATCTTCAAGACCCGCGCGACCAAAGTAGTGTTCGTCAAGGGTGATCCCGATGTCGACTACCGGTATGTGGCAAGAGCGATTGATGACGCCAAAGGCGCGGGGCTGGACAAGGTCGGAATTATGACGCCCAAGGTGGAAGCAGGACAGTAAGGGAGGATCGCGAACATGCAAAGGTCTAAATGGTTTACGGCGGGTTTCTGCGCGGCTTTACTGTTGAGCGCCACCGGCTGCGCCAAACTCGAATCGCGAGACCAGATGAATCAGGGTGTTACGGCGTACAAGAACAACCACTATACCGACGCGGTCAGGCATTTCAAAGAAGCCGTGCGGCTCGATCCCACGAATCAGAACGCCCAAAGTTATCTTGCGACTTCTTACATGGTTCAGTGGGTTCCCGGCGCTGATTCGCCCGATAACATGAAAAACTATGACATGGCCCAACAGGAATTCCAAAAAATCTTGAAGAGCGACCCGAAGAATTCCCTGGCCTTGGCATCGCTGGCCTATATGGCGTTCAACAAAGCGAGCGCCGGCACGCCTGAACAAAAAGCGGCCGCTTTGCAAGAGGCTCAGAAGTGGAACGAACGGCGCATAGAAGTCGATCCTAAAGATGCCGAAGCGTACTACTATCTGGGCGTTATCGATTGGACAAAAGCGTTTGGTCCTCTCGGAACGGCGCGCGTTGAGGAGAAGATGAGCCCGAACGATCCGGGACCGCTTAAGGACAAGAAGGTAAGAGCAGAGCTCAAAGAGAAGTATTGGAACGACATTCAATCCGGTTTGGACAACCTGCACAAGGCCATCGCCATCAACAAGGAAAACGAGGATGCGATGTCATATCTGAACCTGCTTCTCCGTGAGAAAGCCTATCTCGAAGACACTCCGGAGGAGGCCAAGGCAGATGTGGCTCAAGCCGACGACTGGGCCAACAAGTCGCTCGAATTGAAGCGCATCAAAGCCACCCGCCCGCAAAAGCAAACGCAGTCGAGTTAGCTAGCCCACTTCCTGGCGGTCGTGGCTCAGAAACAGCCTACCGAGCCGCGACCGCCAGGGAGCGGTTTTTCAGGGGAGCGGTTTCTTACGAATGTGGGAACACGCGAACATCGATCCCTTCCGCGGAACGGATCAGGCGATCTAAATCGCTTCCAAAGGCGCGTTCCCACAAGCTCTCGCGTCCCTTGTGCCCGACGTAGATCTGCGTAATTCCGCGCTGGCGCGCGAATCGAAGCACCGTGTCGACCGCGTCTTCCCCGTCGAGTTCCACAATTTCCGCGCCCTTCTCGCGGGCCAGTTCAAGGCCACGCTGGACGGCTTCGCGCTGCTCGCTCGACCATTCCGAACGGTTCATATGGGCCGCAATCAGCTCGCCGTGAAAGCGGTCCCGGTTTCGCGCGCCGCTTTCCAGCATACGTTTGGCATCCGCTCGCGGCGAAAGCCACACTAGAATGCGCTCCTGCGTTCCCCAGAGTTGCTGGATACCATGGCGGGCCAGGTATCGCTCGAGTTGCTTATCCACCACGTCCGCGGCGAGCAGCAGCGCCACTTCGCGCAGCTCGGACAACTGAATCTGGTTCAACTTGCCCGCCGATTTTCCATCCTCGGACACATTCATGCAACTCTCCGGCGGGGCATCGACGACCACGATTTCGTCCGCCATCTGTAGAAAGCTAAGCGGGACCGTTTCGGTGACATGCTTTCCCGTAATGGCTTCCACCTGCTCGCGCTTCTCCTCGATGTGCTGCAGGTTTACCGAAGTGATCACAGAGATGCCCGCGTCCAGTAGTTGCGCCACATCCTGCCAGCGCTTTTCGTGCGGCGACCCAGGCGGGTTGTCGTACGCCAAGCCATCCACCAGACAGACCTTGGGCGCACGGTGCAGAATGGTGGGAACATCCATTACCAGCACGCCGTTGACGTGTAGCAGCGGAATGATTTCGAGCGAGGACACGGCATGCAGAACATCGGGAGCCAGCTTGGGTTGTATGGCGCCAACCACCACGTCCTGGCCGCGCTCATGCCGGCGCCGGCCTTCGTCCAGCATGCGAAAACTCTTTCCAACACCGGAAGCATAGCCGAGAAAGATCTTCAGGCGGCCGCGCGCTTGGTGCTCTTCTTCGCTCTCCAACTGCTGCAGGATCTGCTCGGGAGTCGGTTTGCGTTCGCTCAGGGTGGGCACACCCTTATTATCGTGCTAAACGCGGTGCGTTTATTGCCCTTCTTCCGGAAAGAAAAGCAATCCAAGCTGGTATTCCGTGAACTCGCCCGCCGCGGTGATGGTGAACGCGGACGTAACAAAGCCGCGCGCGCTTGAAAATTGGCCTTCTCCGCCGTTGACCTTCCAGCTTGACGTTCCCGTCACCGTACCTGGTTCGATCGCCGGATCAAGATGGCCATGCTCCACAACCGAGAATCGCAACACGTGCTCGCCATCATCCCCGACCGTGATAGAGCCGTCGCCTTGAAACAACTCCGGACTTGTCAGGCGAAGCTCCGATTCCAAGAACGCAAGCTCGCCCTCGGAAGCCTGAAGCTCAGACTGCACTCCCGATTCGCGAATCTTTGTCGTGAGTACCGAGCTTGTCGCGCTGGCGGTTGTGCGGAGCACTTTCGTGTCCGATTTTGTAGGCGAGGTCTGACCCCGGAAGTGCATTGTGTAGAAAATCTTGCGCATGGACGTCATTCACTGCTCAAGAGCATGTTAGCTCTTCAGGCGGCGTGAAGCGCTCCTAGTATCCGATCGATAATCCAGATTCCGGCAATAGGCGCCAGAATTCCGCCTGCCCCGTAAACAAGCAAATTTCTGCGCAACAGAGCAGCGGCCGGAAGCGGCCGGTAACGGACACCGCGCAGCGCGAGCGGTATCAGCGCAAGAATGACGACGGCATTGAAGATCGCCGCAGCCAGAATGGCGCTTTCCGGAGAATGAAGCTCCAGAATGTTCAGCGAGCGCAGCCCGGGATAAGCGGCGAAAAACATAGCCGGAAGAATGGCGAGGTACTTGGCCACATCGCTCGCAATGGAGAACACCGTCAAAGCCCCGCGTGTAATCAGGAGCTGCTTTCCAATGGCAACCACCTCGATGAGCTTGGTTGGATTGCTATCCAGATCCACCATGTTTCCGGCCTCCTTGGCGGCCATGGCGCCGGTATTCATCGCCAGCCCCACGTCGGCCTGCGCAAGGGCTGGAGCATCGTTGGCGCCGTCCCCCGTCATCGCGACTAGCCATCCTTCGGCCTGTTCGCGTTTGATGTAGGCGAGCTTATCGGCGGGGGTAGCCTGCGCCAGAAAGTCGTCCACGCCGGCTTCGGCTGCAATCGCCGCGGCGGTCAGCGGATTATCCCCGGTGATCAGCACCGAACGAACACCCATCGCGCGAAGCTGAGCGATCCGCTCTTTCATATCGCCCTTCACCATGTCTTTAAGGTGCACAATCCCAAGGACGCGAGCGCCGTCCGTCACCGCTAACGGCGTTCCGCCCGCGCGTGAAATGCGATCCGAAATTTCGTCATAGGCAGCGGGCAAAATCCCACCGAGTTCCTTCGCAAAGTTCGCGATCGACCGGCTGGCGCCTTTCCGCAGCATGCGCCCATCGATATCGACGCCGCTCATGCGCGCATACGCCGAGAACGGAACGAAGTGCGCCTCGTGCTCCGAAATGCCCAACTCGCCTGAGCCGTACTTCTCGTTCGCGAGCATCACAATCGAACGTCCTTCCGGCGTTTCATCGGCCAAGCTCGACAACTTCGCGGCGGCCGCCAGTTCCTGTTCCGTCACTCCATCGAGAGCTATGAACTCCACCGCCTGCCGGTCGCCGAACGTGATTGTTCCGGTTTTATCGAGGAGCAGGATGTTAATGTCGCCGGAGGCCTCCACAGCTTCGACGCTCATTGCGAGCACGTTGTGCTGCATCACACGATCCATGCCGGCGATGCTGATTGCAGACAGCAGACCTCCAATGGTGGTGGGGATCAGACAGACCAGAAGCGCCACCAGCGCCGGCACACTCGGCGGGTGCCCATGCCCAACCGAGAACGGGTACAGCGTAGCGACCGTCAAAAGAAACACCAGAGTAACGCCAAGAATGAGAACATTCAGCGCAGTCTCGTTCGCCGTTTTTCGCCGTTCGCTGCCTTCGACGAGAGCGATCATTCGATCCAGAAACGTCTCGCCCGGATTGGAGGTGATGCGAATCTTGATCCGGTCGGACAGGACCCGCGCACCACCGGTCACCGCGCTGCGATCTCCTCCGGATTCGCGGATCACCGGCGCGCTCTCCCCGGTGATAACGGATTCATCGACGCTGGCGATTCCGTCGATGACCTCGCCGTCGCCCGGGATCAGATCGCCTGCCTCGGCGATCACGATATCGCCTGCCCGGAGCTTGGATGCCGCCACAGTTTCGATGCGGCTGTTGCCCCGGAGCCGTTTCGCCATGGAATCGCCTCTGCTTTTACGAAGCATGTCTGCATGCGCCTTGCCGCGCGCCTCAGCCATGGCTTCCGCGAAGTTGGCGAACAGAACCGTCAACCAGAGCCAAATCGAAAGCTGGATTTCAAAGCTATGCGGATTTCTGACAAGCAATGCCGTCGCCAGCGCAGCCCCTACCTCCGCGACGAAAATGACGGGATTTCTGACAAGATGTAGCGGATTCAGCTTGAGAAACGAATCCTTCGCCGCGCGGCGGAGAATCTCCGGATCGAGCAGTGGACGCGAGCGCGCCAGCTTCGACGGGAGCGGTGAGCCTGAATTTAAAGCCGGTCGCATGCCTTCGCAAATGCCCAGCAGAGCAGCAGAAAGCCAACGGCTATCAGGATGTAAAACACATCCAACATGCGTCTTCCAATTCAACTTTAGCGTGGGTGCGTCCTGTGCTATCCTGCGGTTGTCCGACGTTTTCCGCACAAAAGGGGACGTAGTTCAGTTGGTTAGAACGCCGGCCTGTCACGTCGGAGGTCGCGGGTTCGAGCCCCGTCGTCCCCGCCATTTTTTGCTTTAGAGCGGTATCCAAATCAGCCGGTCAATCCAATCCTCTGAATCGCTTGCATCCCAAATCAGCAACAACTCTTAAATAGCCACTGCGATGGAGATACCCTCCCGCAGGAGAATCACTCCCGGACTTTTAACCTTCAGTACGAACCGCCGAAAATGAGCTGGCATTGTTCTTCGGTCCTGGCTGATCAAAACGCGGCTGTCTTCGGCTGCGATGCGCAGCACGTCGGGATCGGGTAGTCCTTCCAGCCCAGCCGCACTCGCTGCTCGAATGTCGATTTCCGGTGCTGCCCTTCGGAGCCCGCGAACTACTCGGCCGTCCAGGTCTGTGTCAGCCTGGAATTTGATTTTCATGACGAGCACGCCGGAGCCGTGCAATCAACTCCGCGTTACTCCGTCGCGATAGCCTTCTTTGAGGCCTTGCTAGATTTCCGCTTCGCCATAGCGACAACATCGATTACCCATACTCTAATCTCCCATTCCCCGAGACGGCACTGGGATATCTCACGATGCCGGAATGCCATCATGGCTCCTGGGCGATGAGAATGGATCCGGCTGATACATTGCGTGTTTCAGTAACGTGGGCCAAGTGATGGCCGGGCGCATGGATTCGCTCCGCGCCGACGCCGTTTTCGGCTGGCGTCAGCTCAGGAAGCACAAGGTAATCTCCGCGGTGGCGATCGTGTCGCTCGGCTTGGCCATGGGCGCCTGCGCGGCCGCATTCCGTCTGGTCGACGCATTATTTCTGCGTCCCCTGCCGATCTCCAATCCGCAGCGTCTTTACGTGATTTCCAGGCCGGGAGGTGGATTCGGAGATGGCTGGGAACACATGCGCTTCCGCAGAATGCGGGCGGCCTTAAAGTACCAAGCCGATTTAATTGCGGCATCGTTTCCCGAGCAGACGGACGTGGCATACGGTGGCCATTTGCAGCCCGGCGAAGCGGCGGACAAGGTATACGTGCAATACGTCTCCGGATGGATATTCCGCTCCTTCGGAATCCGGCCCGCATTGGGCCGTTTGCTTTCCAAAGACGACGATCTCGAACCGGGGGCTCATCCGGTTGCGGTCCTTTCCTACGATTACTGGAGCCGGCATTTTGCGCGTGATCCGAAGGTTGTTGGAAGCGCGCTCACCATCGCGCCCAAATACGGCATGGGCAGTAATCTTTTCGAGATCTTAGGCGTCACGAGTGAGGGTTTCACGGGGACAGAACCGGGAACGGAGACAGATATCTTTGTTCCGGCCATGATGCATCCGCTCGTCAACTCCCCGATGGCGTCTGTGTTCCGCGTTTTCGTCCGCTTGCCGCCGGGCGGCCGGCCGGAGCCTATTCGCGATCGTTTGCAAGCCGTGCTCCACGCCCTCGATGAGCGGCACCCAAAGAGTTTCCCATACCGGCACAATCAGGCGCTTTCTATAGAACGCGCCGCCTCGGGCGTCTCGGAAATGCAGAAAGATTACGGGCAGGCGCTCGCGGCTTTGGGCGCGCTGGTCATATTGGTGCTCCTGATCGCGTGCGCGAACGCGGCGAATTTGCTGTCGGGGCAGGCTGCCGCTCGGATGCGCGAAATGGCGTTGCGTATATCGCTGGGCGCGGGACGCACGCGACTGATGCAACTCGTACTGGTCGAGAGCGCGATGCTTGCATTCCTGGCTGCTGTTGTGGGTGTAATTGTCGCCTGGCTGGCGGCCCCGTTTGTGGTTGCCCGGATCAATCCGCCGGACCATCCTGCGCGGTTATCTCTATCGGCGGATTGGCGCGTGCTGGCATTGACTTCAGTTGTGACACTTGCGGTAGCAGTGTTATTGGGTCTGGCGCCTGCATTGCGCGCTTCGGCTGGTGGAAGCGGCAATCGCTCTTCGAGACGGAGATCAGCCGCGCTCGCGTAGCCGCCTGATGCATGCTCTTATCGCAGCGCAAGCCGCATTTTGTTTTGTAGTGCTGTTCGTCTCCGGACTCTTCGTTACTACATTCGACCGGCTCGCTTACCAGCACACCGGATTTCCCACCAGCGGACTTCTCGCTCTGGATGTTGTCACAGCCCGGGATGAACCGCCATCGGCTTGGAATCAAGTGGTGGAACATCTTCGATCCGTGTCGGGTATCGAAAGCGCCGCTCTCTGCGAGTGGCCTCTGCTCGATGGGAGCAGCTACCGGCTAAATCACGTTTCGGTGGATGGCGGCCGTCCATCAGAAATGGCAGTTAGATTCTTGATCGTGTCACCGGGATGGATCGAGACGATGAAGATTCCGCTGATCGAAGGCAGAGATCTTCGCGCGAACGAAACGGAAGCGGCGATTGTGAATCGGGAATTTGCTCGCGAATTCTTCGCCGGAAAGGACGCTGCTGGTAAGTTGTTCACCGCCAAACCGGGCGGCGAGTGGGGGCGCCGCTTTCAAATTGTGGGCATTGTTGGCGACACACGCTATCGAACAATTCGCGACCCGATTCTCCCGGTAGCCTACGTTCCGTACCGCGTTGCATGGCACAAGGAAACCATTATGGTCGGCATGGGAGCGTCTAATAAAACAGCCGCGCCATCGGCGCTGACATCGATTCTGCGGAACGAAGTCTCGCGTGCCTCGCCAGACTTCCGCGTCATCAATATCCGTTCGCAACAAGAAATGCTTCAGGCGCAAATGGTGCGCGAGCGGCTGCTCGCCCTGCTGGCCGTGTTTTTTGCGACAATCGCGCTGTTACTCGCAGGAATCGGCCTGTACGGAGTGCTCGACTATTCGGTCCTCCAGCGGCGCCGCGAGATCGGCCTCCGCATAGCGCTCGGAGCGCAACCCGGCGACATTATCCGGCAGGTCGCACTCGGCATGCTGGGTTGGTTCTTCGGCGGATCGCTCGCCGGTTTCGCGCTGGGGATTGGCTGCTCACGCTCCATCGAAACCCTGCTGTACGAGGTGAAAGCAACAGACTTGGGCGCCCTCGCAGGTCCAGCCCTCGCTCTCATGGCCGCTGCGTTTGCCGCAGCTTTGCCGCCCCTGGTGCGGGCAGTGCGCATCGATCCGGCACGAACATTGAGATCGGGGTAGGAAAGCGGCACCTAAAAGCTGACGGCTAAACCTGACAGCTTAATCACTCATGCAGCAGATCGCTGATGACCTCGAACGAATACCCCTGGTCCTTCAGCACGGGAACAATCATTTTCACTGCCTTCAGCATCGCCGAGACATCCGGTTTGGGCTGGACACCCCGTCCGTCATGCAGGCAGATGATGCCGCCGGGTTCGGCGTGCCGGGTCACGTGCTTGGCAATCCGCTCGGCCGGCCAGCGCCAGTCAAAACCAATCACTGTCCACATCACGCCCAACAGCGCGAGTTTGTATTGCACCTCACGCAAACCGAACCAACGAAATCCGTACGGTGGCCGGATCACCATGGGTGAAATGCCCGTTTCGTACAGAATTACTTTTTGCGCCTCCGTAACTTCGCGATCGATAAATTCCCGCGATTTGAACGGAAGCTTCGGATGCGAATACGTATGATTGCCGATCTGGTGGCCAGCGGCCACCACCTTCCCCGCGATCTGCGGATGACGCCGCACATTCATTCCGCACTGGAAGAAGGTGGACCAGACACCTTCCGCCGCCAAGTAATCTAATAGCGGCAGCGTGCCTTCACTGGGGCCATCGTCAAAGGTCAACGCGATTGACCGCCTGCGGCCTGGGCCGCGATACACCGAGGGACCAAAGATCTGCGACGTCCTGGAAACACTGCCATACGCCGCAGTGGCGGAAACGCCGCCGATCATGGCCCCAGCCGTAAACCCTGCTAGAGTCAATGCTCTCATCGGTAGAAACCTAACACCGTAAACTTCAGTTGTTAAATTGCTCAATTAAATTTGCTTAATCTACCCTGGCCCGGCCAGTCGCTTGCACGTTCCTGCAAACGCATCCATTGCGGATGGGGCAGTTTTGCCGACCACCTGCTTTGGTCCGTATCTGGGTTAAGCCTTAATATGATACCGATGGCGACCCGCGCCATCGATTTCATTTGCGAAATTTAATGAATGCGGGCCACCTGCGCCCGACTCGGATGGATTCGAAGGGCCGTCCGACTCCAATCCTTAATAGAGAGTATCCTGTTATCCAGGAATCGTCGCAAAAAAATTTACTAGTGAGTACCCGTACTCACCTCGATCGGCGTGAAACCGTTCTCATGCACAGGTTCAGATTGAAGCATTTGCTCGCCATCCGCTGGTTCCACTGGATCAACTTCCCCCTTCTTTTCATTATGATATGGAGCGGCGTCCTGATTTATTGGGCGTATCCGGTCTACCATATTGGCCCATTTCCGGTAATTCCGAAGTGGGTCTACTCCGCGCTTGGAATGGATTACCGGCTGGCGGAGGGGATGGCTCTTCATTTCTTCTTCATGTGGTTTTTTGTGTTGAACGGCCTCCTTTACGTGGCGTACACCTGGATCTCGGGTGAGTGGCGGTTTCTGGTACCGCGTTCCCGTTCCGCGTTCCGGGACGCTTGGGACGTGGTTTTGCACGACCTCCATATAAAAAGGGAGCCCCCCGCGCAATATAAATACAACGCCGCCCAGCAGATTTCTTATTCAGCGATCATCCTGATGGGGGCGGGGTCGGTTTTGACCGGGCTCGCGATCTACAAGCCCGCGCAGCTCGCCTGGCTGACGTTCTGTTGCGGGGGATACCAGAGCGCCCGTTGCATCCATTTTATTCTGACATTGGGCTACTTATTGTTCTTTGTAGTTCATGTCGTACAAGTCGCGGCAGCGGGCTGGAACAACTTCCGCAGCATGATCACCGGTTACGAGGCGGTCCATGAAAACAACGGATAAGGAGAAGAACCGCCATCCCGAGATTCTGCTGCAGGAAGCAACAGTGCGCCGGAAGACCCGGCGCGATTTCCTGATTGCGGGCGTGGCTGCTGCGGCCGCCATTGGCGGATATGAATGGGCTACCTCCGCGAGCCAGGAAGACGAGGTCCCTTGGCCGCAGCGGCGCGTTCTCGAGTTCAACGAAAAAATAGCGAAAGGCTACCTTAGCAATAGCCATCTGATGCCCACCTACCGGCCGGATCAGGTGACCTTTCTCAAGCCCAATGGCGATATCGGACTCAAGACACCAGTGAATGCGGCGGATTGGAGTCTGCGAGTCATCCCCGGCGGAACGCCTCCGTTCACCCTGCAGCTTTCCGATATCCAGGCTCTCCCAAAATGTGATTTGACCACGCGCTTCTGTTGCATTGAGGGCTGGAGCTCGATTGTCTGGTGGGGCGGCGCGCGGTTTTCCGATTTCGCCCGCAAGTTCTTTCCTCCCGGACGCGCGCTTCCGCACTATGTGTATCTTGCGACCCCCGGGGAAGATTATTATGTCGGGTTGGATATGAAGTCGGCGTTGCACCCGCAAACGCTCCTAGCGTATGAGCGCAACGGCAAACCGCTCGATCAAACGCATGGGGCTCCCCTACGGCTGGCGATTTCGATAAAATACGGCATCAAGAGCATTAAGCGGATCGGAATGATTCGCTTCACTAATACAAAACCAGTTGATTACTGGGCCGAAGAAGGCTACGACTGGTTTGCGGGACTCTGACTTATGCCAGACGCGAATTTATACTGCGGGACTTCCGGGTTTGCCTACGAAAGCTGGAAGCCAGGATTTTATCCACCCGATTTACCGAGCTCCAAATTTCTTTCTTACTACGCCGGACGGCTGAATGCGGTCGAAATCAACTACACGTACCGGCGCCTTGCCTCCGCGAGCACTTTTCATAAATGGATTGCCGCCACGCGCGACGGCTTTCTGTTTCTGCCGAAAGCGCACATGAAGATTACCCATACCTTCAAGCTGGAAGGGGCCGAAGAGTTTACGCGCGTTTTTCTGGAATCGCTCGAGCCCTTGAGAGAGGCGGAGCGGCTGGGGCCCGTTCTCTTCCAGTTGCCGCCGAGTTTGAAGGCCGACCCGGCCCGGCTTGCCGGCTTCGTCCGGCTGCTGCCCAAAAATATACGCGCCGCGTTCGAGTTTCGGAACGCAACCTGGTTCGCCGACAGCATCTATCAGGTGCTTCGAGACGCAAATGTGGCCCTCTGTCTGGCAGAAAATGAAACCTTGGAGACGCCGTTCGTCCTGACAGCGGATTTCGTCTATCTGCGTCTTCGCAAGCCTGGTTACACAGAATCGGAGATGAACAGTATCGAGTATCGCGTCCAGCAGTACCGCTCGAATGGATACCCGACCTTTGCCATTTTCAAGCACGAAGAGAGCCCAGCCGGGGCTCTCAATGCGGAAAACCTGCTGAACCGACAGTTCCTGGATGCGCCACCGGTACAAGCCGGCAGCGCGTCTCTAGGATAGGTTCGTCAGAAGTTATACTTCAACGCGAACTGGACATTCCGCTCGCCTTGCGAAGCGGTAATCTGTCCCAGCGTTCCGGATTTCACCCCGTCGCTCGGCCCATTCAGAATGGGCGTGTTGCTCACGTTGATCGCTTCCACGCGGAACTCCAGGTTCTGGCGCTCGGTGACCGGGAACAGCTTGCTGACGCTCATGTCTACCGAGCTGATTCCCGGACCGCGAATGCCTCCGACGCCGCAACTTCCAAACGTACCCGGCGCTTCGACTGCATACACGCTCGGGTCAAACCATTGATACCCGCCGCTCGCGGCATCGCGCCTTCCATACACGGTTCCCGGAGCAAGGCAGTTCGCAAGCTGGTTTGGATTGTGGGTTCCGCTGTTATCGATACCCGAATCGTTGACGGTCAAGGGGAATCCGCCGCGGAAGCTGACAATTGCATTAACAGCCCAATCACCCAACACGGCGTTTACAAACTTATTCGTATCTTTGCCGAACATACGGCCATGCCCAAACGGGATGTCGTAGGTAACAAATCCATTGAACGCATGCGGGACATCGTAGTAACAGGGCCCATAGTTCTGGCGGGCGTTATAAACGTTCTGCCAGTAATAATAGTCGCCCTGCGCCTGTCCATATCCGCCGTAATAACCGATTGAATCGGTCAAACACTTAGACCACGTGTAATTCGCTTGGAATTCGAGGCCATTGCTCAGGCGCTTTTGCAGCGAAACCTGCAATGCATTGTAATTCTGATATCCGACGGAGTCTGTCAACTTGGCATTGCCGATTTGATTGAGTAACGACGGATTACCGCCCAGATAGCCCGGAACCGGAGTGGCGCCCGGCGCGGGGAGATACAACTGCGACATCCAGATCGGCACCACCAGGTGATTGTTCGATTGGCCGACATAGGCAAGCTGCAAGGTTGTCGAGTTTCCGAACTGGCGCTGCACGGAGAAGTTCCACTGATTCGAAACGGCCGGACGGAAATTCGGACCCCACACGCGGAGCGACGTGCCGGCGTAGTTGATGTTAGAGGCGGTGGAAGCGCCGAAGATCGAATAGCCTTGCGCAAGCGTAGAGGGCATCTGGGTCGGATCGTAGTTGACGTTGTGTTCCGTCGCAAACGGAGGGTTCAAGGTAAGCCGCAGATTCGTGCCTGTGCCCTCCAGGAAATTAGAGGTGGTAAACGCAGCGCGGATGACGGTGTTGGCTGTCGGGCTGTACGCCAATCCAATGCGCGGTTGGAAATTCGTGATCCCGTTGTATCGGTTGTAGAGCGCGCGGCTGAAGCCATTCTGGCCGGCTATCTCAAGCTGTCCGGTGATTTCATCGAAATTCGCCTGCCGGTTGTGGACTTCGATCCAGGGCGTGTGCAGTTCCCAGCGCAAGCCGAGATTGAGCGTCAGATTGTGGCTGACGCGCCAGTCGTCCTGGAAGAAGCCGGCAAAGATGGTGGCGCGTTGCCCCCAGGTTCCGCCCGCAATGCCGCCCTGCACGTTATACGGCAGGCCGAGCATGAAGTCGGCTTCCGCGAACCCGCTATATTGGCCGCTGAACCCGAACTGTCCGGCGATGCCCGCGTTTCCGGAATAGAAGGTATCGATGCGCTCCCGGAAAGCCTGGAATCCGATATGCATCGTGTGGGTCGCCTTGGTGATGATGGCAGTGTCCTCGGCTTGAATCACCGCGTCTGCAAACTCTTCGTACACTTCCGGATTACCGAACCCGGTGCCTTCGCTCGCCAGATTGCCGCCGGAGAAGACAAACCCGGGTAGGATATTGGTCGGGACATTCGGAATTCCTACGCTCTGGGCGGAAATGCCCGATCCGGTAAGTTGACCTGTTACGACGGGAACGTAGTTGACGCCCACGCGTGCTTCATTCACAAACGCCGGGCTAATCGTCCGCGTATAATCGAGCACTCCGTTGTAACTCGGATACAGGTTCTCCGAGTTATAGAGCAGCGCAATGCTGTTGGTTGTGGGTGCAATGATGTGCGCCTGTGAGTAACGGCCAAAGATGTGGTCCTTTTCAGTGGGAGCCCAATCCACCCGGATGTCGCCCTGGTCTTGGTTGGTGTAGCTGTGGGTGGTGTTGACTGCATTATTGATGAGATTGCCGTTCACCGGTGTCGGATAGAGCGAAGAACTCATGATCGCCACAGCTTGCGGGCTGAGCTGGCTGGCAGGAATGATGTTGTTCGGGTAGGGAGTTGTGGTAAATGGCTGGGTAATCTTGACGCCCTGTTGTGCCAACACCTGTGAAAAGTCGCCATGCCGTTCCGCCGCGGTCAGCACCGTAAAGGCGCTGCTGGTCGCAGGCTGATCGAAACGCGATCCCTGGTAATCGGCGAAGAAGAACAGCTTGTCCTTCTTAATCGGGCCGCCGAGAGAGCCGCCAAACTCGTTCCAACGCAGCAAGGGACGCGGCAAACCGTTCCAGTTATTGCCCCAGTTATTTGCGTTCAACTTATCGTTGCGGAAGAATTCGAAGGCTGTCCCGTGAAACTGATTGGTTCCGCCCTTCAGACTGACGCTGATGATTCCGCCCATAAAGTTACCGAACTCGGCTGAAGCGTTCTGGGTGATCATGTTGAATTCCTGAATGGCATCGACGCTGGGCGTGTAACCCACGCCGTTCTCCGAGACCTGGTTGTTATCCATGCCATCCAGCAGAAAGTTGTTCGCCTGCTCCCGATTGCCGTTGATGTAAGGACGGCCGCCGTAAAGAGTCGCCTCGGGCCCGGTAAACTCCGATGGATCAGTTGTTACCGCGCCGGGCGCGAGCAAAGTCAACTGAACATAGTTTCGGGTCGCGAGTGGCAGTTGCGCATTCGTCTTGGCATCGATTACGGAGCCCAACTGCGTCGCCTGCGTCTGCAGGAGCGGCGGCGCTGCATTCACTTCCACCGTCTGGCTGACGTTTCCCACCTGCAATTGGAAATTGATCCGTGCATTCTGGTTTAACTGCAATTCCACCGGGGACTGCACGGCCGCCTGAAAGCCCGCATTTTCCACCCGCACTTCATAGCGCCCGACAGGCAGCCTGGGAAGCGAATAAAAGCCGCTCGCATCGGTGGTAGTGGGGAAAACCGTCCCCCGGTCGAGATCTTTGGCCGAAACTTTGGCGCCGGAAACCGCCGCTCCTGAAGGATCGGTGACCACGCCGTTAATAGCCGCGGTGACTTCCTGCGCCTGGGAAGAACCGGGGAGCAGTAAGAGAAAGACCGCCAACGCAATCAGAGGAAAGCGCTGAAGCAAGAGACAAAGACCGCTGGCTTTCATAGAAAAACTCCTTTGGCAGAATTCTAGGGCTATCCGAAAGCTCTGTCAAGGGAAAAGAAAGAAAAGGAAAGAAAAGAAAGAAGCGTTCCGGTTATACGACTAGTACTTCGATGCCCCGCGCGCGAAGTTTCTCTACGTCGACGCTTCGCGCGCCTGAATCCGTAATGACGCGGTGGATGGGCCGGAAGTCCGAAATGAGGGAGAGGCTGCGTTGCCCGAACTTGCTCGAATCGGCCAACACCGTGACTTGGGCGGCGGATTCAATCATTCTGCGGTTGAGCTGCGCCTCCATAATGTCGAGCGTGGTCAGCCCGACTTCCACGTCCAGGCCCACCGTGCTCATGAAGCAGTGATCCGCGTGCAGCGACTGCATCATCTGTTCGGCGTGCGGACCCACAAACGCCGTCGAGGGATGCCGCAGAAAACCGCCCAGCATCAGAAGCGACAGCTTCGGCAAATCCGCCAGTTGCGCCGCGATGTTCAGCGCGTAAGTAATCACCGTAATGCCCTCGGGGCAGTTGCGCCGTAGTTCGCCGGCCAGCGCTGCGGAGGTGGAGCCGGTGCACAAAATGACGGTTTGGAAAGGACGGATAAGCTTAGCGGCGGCTTCGCCGATGCGCATCTTCTCTTCGTGGTGCATGCCTTCGCGCACCCGGAGCGGATGTTCGGGCGCCGCCGTCAACGGCTTGATTCCACCCCCGTGCGAGCGCACCAGATCGCCGGTTTGCGACAAAGCATCCAGATCGCTGCGGGCGGTCACTGCCGATACTCCGAAGCGCCTCACCACTTCGTCGACGGTAATTCTCCCGTTTTGCCCCAACACGTCGAGAATCTCGCGGCGGCGCTCTTCGGCCAGCAGCCGGTTAGGCATTCTCTTTGACATTCACCCCAGTTTCGTTATCTTACATTACGTTTCGACGAAAGCAAATGAATTTTCTAGCAGTATGTTTTGCTTTCTACGCGTAGGTACCGCCAAAGTTACGGCATACTGGAGGAGCAACCCCGTTATGCAGTTGAGAGCGATTCCCTGGTACGTCTGGTGTGCCGCCGCGGCTGTAACTTCCTCATTGATCGGAGCCCATTGGGATATCTCCTGGCATAGCTCGATCGGCCGCGATACGTTCTGGACGCCCGCGCACATGGCGATCTATCTATGCGGGCTGCTGTCCGGAGTCGCATTCGGATATCTCATCCTGTACACGACCTTTGCGGCCACGGCGCCGCTCGGTCCGGCTTCGGTTCATATCTGGGGCTTCCGCGCTCCGCTGGGCGCATTCATTGCGTCGTGGGGCGGCATTGCCATGCTCACATCGGCGCCGTTCGACAACTGGTGGCACGATGCTTACGGGCTGGATGTGCAGATTATCAGCCCGCCGCACATCGTTCTCTTCATCGGAACGTATGCGGTGATTGTCGGGACGCTCGTGCTGATCGCCGGCCACATGAACCGTTCGGAAGACGGCAGCCGGCGCAAAGCGGGCTGGCTGTTTCTGTATGTCAGCGGCGTGTTGCTCTCGACCGTGATGATTATGCTCGAAGAGTATACGAACCGCCCGCACCTGCACAGCGCGATTTCTTACCGTATGGTGGGAACGCTGGTTCCCATCGTCTTGGTGATGGCTTCCCGCGCTACGGGTTTCCGGTTCGCTGCGACCTTCGTGGCCGCGTTTTATACGTTGCTGGTGATTGGGCTCATCCAGATCCTGCCGCTGTTTCCCGCTCAGCCGAAACTCGGTCCGGTCTACCAGCACGTTACGCATTTTGTGCCGCCCGAGTTTCCGGTCCTGATTATCGTGCCGGCGTTGGCGCTGGATCTTCTGTTCGCGCGCGCCAAAGATTGGAATTTGTGGCTGCTCGCGATTGTAAGCGCGACTGTTTTCCTGGCCGTGCTGGTTGCGGTTGAATGGCCTTTTGCCGATTTCCTGATGTCGCCCGCGTCGCGCAACGGCTTTTTCGGAACGATTTATCATTTCTACGGCCAGCGGCCCACCTCCTATGAAGCGCGGAACCTGTTCTACGATTCGGGAAGGACGGCCGGATTCTGGGCAGAGATGGCGCTTGCGCTGGCGATCACCACAGTCATGATCCGGTTCGGTTTATCTCGCGGTATTTGGTTGCATCGGATTAAGCGGTAATGATTCGTCGCACGCTCCTCCTACTCGCCGCGCTGGCGCCGCTGGCCACAGCGCACGTCGGCAGTCCCAATATTTATCTGGACGGCAAAGCGGGACCGTACCAGTTATTCGTCACCATTCGTCCGCCAACGGCCATTCCTGGGGTGGCCGCAATCGAAGTTCGCTCGGAGAGCGCCGGCGTAAGCGAGATTCGCGCGGTTCCTCTGCCTATGTCCGGGCCCGGCGCTAAGTTTGCGCCCGTTCCCGATAAACTCACCCAGTCCCGCGAAGACCCGCAGTTTTTTACCGGGTCGCTGTGGATGATGGCGACGGGGTCGTGGGAAGTCCGGCTGACGGTAAATGGCGCTCGAGGCCGCGGCGCCATTGCAGTTCCGGTGCCTGCCGCGGCGCAAAGCCTGAAGAAAATGAATCGCGGACTGGGCGCGCTCTTGGGCGTGCTCATGTTGTTTCTGGTGTTCGGCGCCGTCGCGATGGTGGGCGCGTCGGTGCGCGAGGCCAGGCTGGAACCGGGAGCTGTGCCCGATGCGCGAAATACGCGCCGCGCGCGGATCGCCATGGCGGTTACATTCGCCGTTGTTCTCGCCGTACTGTGGCTGGGGAATCGCTGGTGGTCGAGCGAGCAGAGATCGTACGCAAACAACGTGTACAAACCGCTTGCAATGAGCGCGAGCGTGGACCCGTCCGGTGTTCTGACGTTGAACTTGTCCGATCCAGGATGGCTGCGGCGTACGTTCGACGATCTCGTGCCGGATCACAATCATCTGATGCATCTTTATGCGATCCGCCAGCCGGGAATGGATGCCGTGTATCATCTGCATCCGGATCAGGTGGAGAGCGGCCTTTTCCGTTTGGACTTGCCCAGGATGCAGCCCGGCACTTACAAGCTGTACGCCGATATTGTCCACGCGAACGGATTCCCGGAAACGATGGTTACGAGCGTCGGGATTTCCGCCCTGCCTGGACGGCCGCTCACCGGCGATGACGCGGCCGGCTGCGCGCCGCCATGGAACGCCGTCTCTTCCACATCCACGGTGTTCGCTTTGCCCGATGGCTACCGCATGGAATGGCTGCGCGGCACAGAGGCGCTAAGGGCCAACGAGCCGCGGATGTTCCGCTTCCGTCTGGAAGATCCGCACGGCCAGCCTCCGCGCGATATGGCGTTTTACATGGGAATGCTGGGGCATGCGGCGTTCGTGAAAACCAATGGAACCGTGTTTGCCCATATTCATCCCACCGGCAGCGTTTCGATGGCCGCATTCATGATGGCGCAAGGAATGATGCCGGATATGAACATGGAGACCAGTGAAAGCTCTCTGCCCAATACGGTCGGTTTCCCGTATGGCTTCCCTTCTCCCGGACGCTATCGCATCATTGTGCAGATGAAGCACGGCGAGACGGTTGAGACCGGCATCTTCGATGCAAATATCCAATGACGGGTTTGTGTTGTCGCGGCGCGCCTGGCTCGCGTATGCAAGCGCGTCAGCAGGCCGGCTGCTTGCGTCGCAAAAGCTGGATGCTTCTCCCGAATTTTGGACCTTGGCCCAAGCCGCGGCTGCGTTGCGGCGACGCAAGATTTCTTCCGTCGAGCTGACACAGCTTTGCCTGGCTCGCATGAAGAAGTACGATCCGGCGCTGAACAGCTTCATCACGGTGACGGAAGAAGCAGCGCTCGCGCAAGCCCGCGAATGCGACCGGCGCCCTGGACCCAGTCCGTTGTATGGCATCCCGATCGCGCTCAAAGACAACATCGATACGGCGGGTGTTCGCACCACAGGCGCCAGCCGGGTGTTTGCGAACCGGGTTCCGGCGCAAGATGCGGAAGTCGCCGCGCGCTTGAAAGCGGCGGGAGCGGTTTGTCTGGGTAAAACGAATCTCGACGAGTTTGCGTTTGAAGGCACGGGCACCACCAGCTTTCTGGGACCGATTCACAACCCGTGGAATCTCGCGCACATTACGGGCGGCTCTTCGGCCGGGAACGCGGCGGCGCTCGCCGCGGGATTGTGCTACGGCACGGTGGGCAGCGACGACGGCGGTTCGGTTCGCATCCCTGCTTCTTTTTGCGGAATCACGGGATTCAAAACGTCTTATGGCCGCGTGAGCACGCGGGGCGTGATTCCCTCCGCGTATTCGCTGGACACGATCGGTCCAATGACGCGTTCAGTGGAAGATGCGGCCTTGATGCTCGAAGCGCTCGCGGGCCTCGATCCGGCAGATTCGATTACGGCCGACGTTCCGGTGCCCGACTATGCAGCCGCGCTTTTGCCGCATCGGATTGCAAATTTGCGGGTCGGCGTTCCGCGCGATTATTTCTTTGAGAAGCTCAATCCGGAAGTCGCGGCCGCGGTGGAGAAGGCCATCGACACGCTGCGGCCGCATGTTCGCGAGGTGCGGGATGTGACGCTTCCGCGTTTTCAGTTTGTCGAAAACGGAAGCTACGATGTGGAGCTGCTGCATTATCAGGCTCCGTATTTTCGCAAGACGCCGGAGCTGTATCATCCCTGGTCGCGGCGGCAATTGACGGAACTCGAAAAAGTGACCGCCGTGAACTACGTCGAGATGTTGAAGCGGCTGCGTGAATGCCGGCGCGACATCCGGTCGGTTTTCGAGCAAGCCGATATTCTGATTCTGCCTACCAAACGCGATACGGCTCCCACGATCCAGGCGACCGTGGACGAGACGTACCAGCGGCCGCCCAGCAACACGTCAGCGTTCAATCGATTCTGGACTCCGGCGATTGCAATCCCGTGCGGATTTTCAAAAGATGGCTTGCCGATCGGGTTACAGATTGCCGGCCCGCGCTTCGGAGAGTCGCAGGTGCTGGCGGTAGCGTATGCGTACCAGCAGATGACGGACTGGCATACGCGCCGGCCGAAGATGGCTACTGGATCGTAACGACGCGATCCGGCATGGGAGGCTTGCGGCCTGTGAGGTTCAAGATCGTCGATGCGAAGTTCAGGCTGTCGCACGGTTCCTGCATCACCTTCACCGGAATGCCTGGGCCAGCGAGCATCCAAACGGAATGCGTCGAGATGCGAAAGAAGGCTCCGTGGTTGCCGCCGGGATTTGGAAAGCGTACGTTGAAATTCCAGTGGTCCGATGCGAATACGTGGAAGTCGGCCTGCACCAGTTCGCGCCGCCTCCGCTCGTAGCGCAACATGACGGGGCTGATGCCCGGCGGGCCCGGAACGTTGTCCGCGATCGGCGACAACTCTTCCGTGATGCCGATTACGCCGTTCGAATATTCGCATTTGTGGATCGCGTTGAGCCATTCGCCCTCCGTGTGCCATCCAGAAAGCCAGCCGGCGCGGTCGCCTACTTGAAGCTGGGGATCCTCGAATAAGTGCAGCGGAAATCCGGGTGCCCAGGGTTGCGCAGACCAGCTTACCTTACCTTGCTGGTCCTGATGCAGATGAGCAACGGGACGGACCGCGATATTTCCATTCGCATCGGTCAGGATCATAAGCTGATGCGCTTCGTCGCCATACAACCAATAAGCGTGGTGTGAATCTATATCCGGCAAGGCTGCGGCCATGAAATCGATCGGCTTGGAAGATAACGCCGGCTGCGGATTGTTGCGGATTGTCTGGGCGGCGAGCACTTCAAAATTGTCGACGTAGCGGAATGAACGTTCGGGATCGAGGCGTCCTGCTGAATCGAGGGCCAGCCCGGCGGGCGAGGGCCCCACGACGTAATGCTGCAGATCGGCGATGGTGTTGTTGTCGCCGAGCGCAAGTTCGGGCACCAGAGCGGAAATGTTTTCGTGCAGGGGCCGCTGTGGATCGGGATTGAGCGCGAGCAAGGCGCGCAGATGCGCGACGTAAGACGTATAGCTTGCGTACTCATGCACCCAAGCCTGTAGCTCATCGGCAAGGCGCCGGGCGGCTTTATCTTCGCCCGCGGCCCGCTGCTCGGGATTCCATTTTTTCGGCTGTTGCGCGACGACTGCTTTGCGGGCTTCTATTAATTTCTGCAAGACAGCCATTTCCTGATCGAGCTCGTCCGCGGTCTTGCTCCAGGCCGCGCGATGGCAATCGATTACTTCGCGCAGATACGCGGCAACGGCGCGCCGGAGATCGGGAGCGAGGTTCGGTTTCTGGAGTTCGAGTAGCAAGATGTGAATCTTGTTCAGATCGTTGTTGCGCAGATGCACGGCGGCGCGCTCGTTGCCGTCGATGTCGAGCCAGGCGGTGGGGTACCGTGATGCTTCACCCGCAAGATAAAACGAAGACGTGCTGGGCGTAATGACGCGATGCACCATGGGATTCAGCCCCCGCAATTTGTATTCGCTGAGCTGGTGGCGATCCGTGACCACGTGATGGGCGCCGCCCGCGGGACTGTTGAACAGATCGGGAAGGCTGAAGGTCTGGCTGAAAATACCCGGCACATTGTTCATGCCGTGGTCCGAGACCACGGCAAAAATGGTCTGGTTCGCGAGCGGTGCGTTTTGGATCGCTGTCCAGAGGCGTCCGGCGAGCGTATCCAGTTCCCGCAATACGTGAAGCAAAGCGGCCGGTGAGTTCGTGGCGTGGCCTTCGTGATCGACAGCGCCGGTGAAGAAATCCAGATAAAAAATTTCTGGTTGCTGCAGATCGTGAACGAGTTCGGATTCCTGTTGGTGCGCGAGTTCTTCTTCGAACGAAGGCGCACCGGCATCTTCGAGCATGGCAAGCAGAGCCCTTTTCGAAAAACGCCGGCCTAGCGCGTGCTCCAGGGTTCGCCAGCGAACTCCACGCTGAAAGAGCTGAAAGCTCTGATAGGAATGCGTGTATCCAAATTCGTCAATCAACAAAGGAATGCCCGCGCGGTCGAGCACCTCGACGCCCGGCATATCGACGGCGCGGCTCCGCGCATAGCTCAGATAGAACGGAAAGAAGTTGAGGTAATCGTAGACTTCGCCGGTGTAGCGATCGTACTCGGCGTTGCCGCGGATGACTGTGTGGTGGCCGGTGTCGAGCATGGACCACGATGGCGCGGAGAGGCTGATACCGCGCGTGTAGAAGCTTTCGAAGACAGTGCCGTTCTCGCCAAAGATATGCGCGAACCACGGCAGGCGTGGCTTGCCGGTTGACGGATCGATCTGGCGCATGTTGTGGTACAGCAGATCGGCGCTCAAGCCGTCAATTTTGAGAATGACGACGCGGCGGGCCGGTTGTTCCGCGCCACGGAGTATGGCAGCGGCGAGCAAAAGCGCTGCGAGAGCGCGGATCACTTCACGCGGTCCGGATTCGGAGAAGATATCGTTTCGGCAACTCCGCGGGGCAGCACTGCTAGACCTGTCGATCGTGCCGCATCGGTTTGCTTCATCGCGGCGAGTGCGCTGGAACAATCAGCCTGCAAGGCCGGATCTTTCGAGAATTGCTGTAGGCGAGAGAGTGTGACTTCGGCATGCTCTCGCACGCGGCGCGAGGAGATGACCGGCATCAAGCTGTTCAGGCCGTTTACAGACGCTCGAATCCGCTGGCTATCGAAAGCGATCTCGGGCGGCGTTCCGGCCTGGATGAGCGAATCGAGGAAGCTCAGTTGATGGGCTACGCGGCGATCGTAATCCAGCATCGAAATGTTGTCCTGTTTGGCCTGCTGTTTGTAAAGACCGAGGGTTGCGACGTGCAACATGCTCTTCGCCACTCTGGCCTTTTCGCTTTCGCCAAACGCGGACAATTCAAAACGGCGTTCCTGGTCGACTCTCGTCATTAAACGGCCATTTTGTCCCGCTTCGGCCTGGAGCAAATCGTAGCGCGCAATGGCATCGCGAATTTCACGCTCGGGCGCGGCCTCGAGCGGGTTGACGGCCAGCGAGCGGATGCGGCCTTCCATATCTTTCTTGAGAGCCGGATCGATGCTTTGATCAAGCGCCAGCGCCATACGGAACTGCGAGTAGCAATCGAGGCGCGAGGCCTGATCCACAGCCTTGCCGTGCCGCCCCGCAACGAAGTTGTAGAGATCCGAGGCGACATAGAAATACCAGTTGGTGAAATGCGAAATGCCGATGACTCCGGCGGTAAGTTCGTTGATGGTCCGCTGCGTCATCTCGTGGCGGCGGCCGCTGAGCTTATCGCGGAAGTCCATCAGCAGCAGTGGCAACTTGGGATAGTTAAGGCTATAGACAGCCAGGGGGATGACCTTTATCCGGACCCGTGAACCGTTGTTATCGAAGGTGCGTTCAAAGACCGGACCTTTCCAGTTTTCCAGACGCTCGTCATTCCACGGATTGCGAATGCTTAGCAGCTTCCAGACGGAGCGCAGTGAATTGCCGACTGGCTCGGGCGATTCCCGGCGCGGGAACCAGAGAATGGCGTATTGTCCGTCGTTACCGGCGAGGTTTAACGGTTCGAAGATCAGGCCGGTTTTTTCAGCCCATTGCCGCAGCAATTCCCAATTGCGGCTGCGGATGACTTCCTGGTCAAAGCCGGACTGCATGCCGACCCGCCGTGCCTGGCCGTCGCTCACCAGACCGCCGAGCAGCGTCTTGCGCAATTTTAGTCGAGCGATGACGGTATCGAGCTGCGACTGTGTCAACGCACTGCCGTCGTTCGAGACGGGCGCCTGGCGCAGGTAGCTGATGGCTTCTTCGAGATGCAGCCGCTCGTCGTCGCTACTGTTACTGCGATAGGCGCGGGTGGCGGCGCGCACCGGAGTCATCATCGGGTCGAACGTACTCCACTGCAAGAGGTCGCGGCCGACTTGCGCCATCATCGGATGCTGCGGCGCGCTGAGGTCCATCAAAGGTTTTGTATCGTGCGGGCTTACTGAGCTGGAGCCTTGCCCTACGCGCCAGTAGAAAAACGGGATGGCGGAGAGGATGCGCTGGCCGAGTCCAGGATGAGCATAGCTGAGTAGCCAGATGTAAGTGACGCGATCGTTTTCGTCGCCCTCATCGCCGAGTGTGTCGCGCAAGACGGCCACCAAAGGGACATTGCGTTCTTCACCCTGGAAAACATTGCATGCCCGGCAAAAAAGTGTCAGCAACTGCGCATTGCCGCCGACGGGTGTCGAGTTCCAGTAATAGAGTCGCGGCTGGCTGATTTCGCGCAGGGTGGTGGCTTGAAACCGCTGTTGCGGCGGGATATCGGCACCCGCGCAGAGAAGCGGCCCGGCGGTCAACAGCGCCAGCGCTAGAGAAAGCAGTATTCGCATCGCGAAATTCGACAGGCTACTTACCAATATTGCAATTGACGCGCCAGGGGAGTTCGCGGTTCGGATAAAGGGGGTTTTTACCGTCTATAAAAAAAGAAAGTGGAGGGCAGGCCTCCGGAGCACCGGGTAGACCATGTTTTCCGTTTGTAATCAACTACTTGCGATGGTTTGCGCGCCCGAAAGAGAGGGACGCGGATAGGCTCTGGCTGAAGGGTTTTGCGGGGAATTACGCGGCAATTGAGGGGAAAAATGGGCGTTTAGCGAGGCGATGGCGGTCGGGTTCCTCCTGGGAAGAGTGAGTTGGTTGATTGCGCGGCGGCTCGCCAGTTTGGCTAAGCCCCAGTGCCACCGTCGCGTCGTTCGCCGGGGCTCCTTACGTCCGGCGCGCGGGACTCGGCCGCGGCTTTTTCGATTTCGGAGTTTGCCTCGCCGCCGATGAGGATGGCGGCTCCCGTGAAGTATAACCAGAGCAGAATCGTTACAACCGGTTTCAGTGCTGCCCCGTAAATCTTCTGCGATGCGCCGAAGTGGTCGTAATATGCGCGAAGAAGCACGGTGGAACAGACCCACAGCGCGGTGGCCAGCAAGGCCCCGGGTGTGCTCCATTGCCATCTTCTGTCCTTCAGGTTGGGAGCAAACCGGTAAAGCGAAGCCAGCGAAAGCAGAATTACGACTACGATGGCAGGCCATTGTATGAGCCGCCATAGCACTGGATACCGGGTATACAGACCAAGCTGCCGAGCAATTGCCATCTCGGCGCGGCCGCCATAAAGCATGATCCCAAGCGCCATCAGGCCCATGACTCCCAGCGAAATACTCAGCCCGAAAGCAATCGATAGGATCGACCACCAGCGACGCTGCTCTTTCAAGCCATAGGCTTTATTCAGGCCGACCATCATAGCCCAGGTGCCGTTCAGCAGCGCCCAGGCTCCTGCCACCGCCGCCCAAGGGCTGGCGCCGGTAAGAATAGCTCTTGCATTCAGCTCCTCGGTGGTTTTGGCGAGTAATAGAGAAGCCTGCCGGGGCACGATCTGCTGAACGGAATCGAGAAGTATCCGCCGCAACTCAGATCCGGTACCCGGAAACGTATTCAGAACGAGAAGGAGGAAGAGCAAGGCCGGGAATAGTCCCAGAAAATAATAAAAGGCGAGCCGAGCCGCCTGTCCGAAGACTTCGTCCTCCCAACTCCTCCGAACGGTCCGTTTCAACAACTGCTGCCAGGACAGCCCTCGGAGGCTCCACAACTCGGCCATTGCTCAGCCTCTGTATTTAGTGCGGCATGAATTTCGCGGCAGTACCCGAGTATGCCGACCGATTTGGGGCGCTTACGGCTCAGTCAGCGGGACGGAGCTAACGTCCCGTTGCTTGCGCTTTGCTACTGACCTTATTCCAGCCGTAGCGAACGGCATCCTTCATCTTTTCCCAAGCGCTTTGCGGATATCGCCGTGCGTATTCCGAGCGAAGATCGCTTTCGACCTGGTCAAAGGATCGCCCTTTGTAGCGAGGATCAGAAGCCATGTCGTAGCCGTACCGATAAGCGGGTGAATAAGTCTCGTAGGAAGCGCCGGAGGCCCCGTAGCGCGTTTTGAAATCGGAGCGAAAGTCCGAGTCGTCGAAGGCGGCGCTACCAGCACCAGGAGCTTGCTCGACGTTGACTTCGGTATGTCGTACGGTATCGCGGACAGTCTGGGTGCGTTCCGAAACATCTTTTCCCACCCGGACTTCCTCGACCACACGAGCCTGCTTGGCGACGACCGGCTCCTCGGCAAACTCCTGCGCTTCAATCACGTTTTCCTGCCCAGCGGACAGATCAGCCGCGGTCGCAGCGCGGTCGACTGGGCGGCGCTCCACACGGACACGTTCCTCGCGCAATTTCACGGTTTCTTCAACCGGCTCTTCAACGACTCGCGAATAAACGCGAACGCCGCCCCGGAGGACCTGCCGTTTCCCTACCTGCACTTCTTCTTTCACGACCGGGATGGCGCTGCCTTTTTCCCCTGCACCGGCTGGTACGCCTTCGGCGTGCACATCAACAGGAGAGTGGCGATTGAGAAGGTTCTCCACGACGGGAATGTTGTTCTCATCCGTTTCGACCGCCAGGAGACAGTTGCCTTGTTTCAGGGCCGTTTCATATTCGGTGCGATCGGGATTATCCTCTGAAAAGATTGACTTCAACCATCCAGTGAATCCGCGTTGGCTTTGTGAGGTTTTCGATGAAGACACCTCGCCGGTTCCGCTTTCGAGATAAATGTCATCGCGCGAAAAGCCAGCGGTTTCTAAATCTGCTACAGCGCTTTCCGCATCTGTTCTGCTGCGAAACACAGCAACAATTGTCTGTTCTCCAGGCACGTTGATATCCTCCGTTGGCTAGACGCGTTGTTATTAGAAATAAGTTTCTGTCCATGCAGCAGCAATATGAAGCACTAAATTGCGAGGCGTTTTCGTCTCGCAATTCGGGCCCCTCGCTCACGCGCAGGTTCTGTTATGGGCTATGACTTACTTCGGCGTGTTAGCAGGCGCGGATGATTTCTTCGAAGAGTTGCCTTCGTTGGCAGGCCGATAGCCGGCCTTTCTGGCGTCTTCTTCCGTCATGAATTTGCCGCGCTTTGTCGTGCCGTAGTTCGGTCCTTCTTTGTGATAGACGTGCGTACTTAGATTCACCCACACTAAACCTTTTGATTTGGCATCGGCGATTTCTTGAGCGGACGGCGCGGTTCGAGCGGAGGACTTCTTCGCGGTATGCGCAGTGCCTGCATGAGCGTTCGGCGGTTGTGAGCCATTCTGGAAAGCAAATCCGGGGGTGGGCTGCAGCAGAAAGAATCCGAGCGAAAACAGGCAAGCAATGCGAAGAGCGGCGTTCACGAGTTCAGTCTACCGGATTTCCGAGGCCGATTCGGGCCAGACCGGGGAAACTAGCTCCGTCGTCCAAATGGGGCCCTTTTCGTAGAGAGCGCCTTTCATCTTCAGGAATGTAGGCACTTCCCCTTCGGTGACCCATATCTGGATGTCGGATGGCTGCTTTCCGATGATCGGAGCGATAACGCCCGCCAAACCACCGATTTCAATGTGGATATTGAATCGCTTCGCACGGCGGCTTAGTCCGGCCACATGAAACGTATCTTCTCCCTGAGGCTTAACTGAGAGTTTTACGATACGGGGTTTGGAGGTTCCGGCCAGGTAGGACACCTTCATTTCGGCCGCGTGTTGAGGAAAGTTCTCCGGAATCAGCGATGTCATTCCATTGGTCAGATCCGAAGGCAAATCCATGTGCTCGGTTTTGACTTCCTCCTTGCCATCCTTTTTCTCGTGCCATGTCACCTTTCCAGCCGGAACATTTACGGTAAGATCTAGCGGCTGCGGAAAAGATGGCCCTTTCTGTATATGGTGATCACTTACTAACTGGAAGACCGTGCCAGCCTTGTAGACAGTCGCTTCATCATCAATGGAGCCGTCACGAAAATGAAATGTCAACCGTGACCGGACCAGGTTACCTTCGACAACGGCTATCTGATCGCCCTCTGCAATTACTTTCCCGTCAGTGGACCTCAAGGCCAGGAAGCCGCGTATCGCACCCTGCTTTTCCTGGACGGGAATCGACTCGGCGGAACTGAGAGAACTGAAGGTTGTGAGGAGCAGCACAACACCTGCCAGATGCAAATAACTCCTGGTCATGGGACTCGCACGTGAGATGCGATTTCAACCGCAGAGGGACACGTCCACACTGCATCCGCAAAGCTGCTGGTACTAGCCGTACCCAAGTGAGCAAAAGCCTGTCGTGTGCTTTCCACGCCGGAAACAGTCAGGATCTCCCGGCGTCCAAAGAGCGGAAGCTCGCACGGGAGGTGCAGATATGCCGAAGAGGAGCAAAACCGACGATCCCTCCGATACCGGCCAGTCGCGTAGGGCTGCGCAAGACAACGATATGGAAGAGCAGAATGGGGGCGGAGTTATGGACTCAGCAAAACAGGCGGCCAGTCACTTAGTCGATCAAGTTAAGGAACAGGCCACGTCCCGCGCGGACCAACAACGTCATACGGTTGCCTCAGGACTTATAGCGGTGGCAGCCGCGTTCCGAAATATGGGCGACGATCTGCGAAACCGGGATGAAGGACGGGTGGCTGAATATGCTGCCCAAATGGGGCACGCGGCGAGCGGACAAGTGGAGCGGCTCGCGCGTTACTTGCACGGCCGTAATGTGCGTCAGGTTGCGAGCGATGTCGAGGATCTGGCGCGGCGTTCTCCTGGAATGTTCCTGGGCGGGGCGTTTGTGCTCGGTTTGGCCGCCAGCCGCTTTCTGAAAAGCTCCCGGCCCGCGCCGGATTTCATCCGGAACATGCCGGACCCAAATCGCGCGCTACCGCCAGCTTCAACCCGGGAAACCTGAAGCTGACACCGAGGTGACAGATGGCTGACAACCAGGAGCGTTCCATCGGCGAACTGCTGAGTGAACTCGCCACTCAAACCACGACTCTCTTCCGCCAGGAGCTCGCACTCGCAAAGGTCGAATTCGCCCAGGCAGCCAGCCGGGCCGGCCGCAATGTTGGCTATCTGGTGGTGGGGGGCGCAGTGGCATACGCGGCTGTGCTGGTGTTCGCCGCGATGTTCATCGTTCTGCTTGCAAATGTCATTCCGTGGTGGGCTGCGGCGCTAGTGGTGGGAGTCGCACTGGGGGTCATAGCCGCTGTACTCGTTGTGAAGGCACTGGCGGCCTTTAAGGAAATGGACTTGGCCCCACGGCAAACGATCGAGACATTGAAGGAGGATGCACAATGGGCGAAGCAGCAGATGAGGTAAAGGACGCTTACGAATTCGAGGGTCCCACGGGCACCGAACCCGGATCCGGTTTACCAGCGCGTCCGGAGATGGCAGCCACCCGGGAGGAGGGCAACGAAGCTGCGCAAATCCGGTCTGAGATCGGGCGCACTCGGACCGAGCTGAGCGAAACAGTGAATGCGCTCCAGGAGAAACTCGACCCGGCCCGGCTGAAAGAGCGCGTCAAAGAGGAAGTCCGGGAGAAGGCGGCAGAAGCTTATGATGCCGCCAAGAACACGGTGAGAGAGGCGACGGTGGGGAGAGCAGAAAAGATCATGGCAAACGTAAGCGAGAGGGTTTCCGGCGTGACAGAGCGCGCGGGGACGGCAGTAAAAGATACCAGTTCGTCATTTGTGCAGTACATTCGCGAAAACCCGGTTCCCTTCACTCTGGTTGGAGTTGGGCTGGGCATGCTGGCGCTGAATGCGCGCCGGGGCGAGAGCCGCAGGTACGTCAGTTCATACAGAAGCAGCTTAAGCGCGCCGGACCCGTCGTTCGGCGACCGCGCTCGAGAGACAGCGAGCGGCCTGGGGGATACGGTGCGGGAAGCCGCAGGCAACCTGGCAGATACGGCGCGCGCGGCTGCGGAGCGCACATCGAGCGCAGCGAGTTCGGCAACGGCCGGCTTACGCGAAGCGGTGAGTAGCGCGGCGGATACAACCCGGCAGCAGCTCACCACCGCAACCGATCAGGCGCGGCAAGGAGCACGGGTTGCGAGCGATTGGTTCACGAACACACTGCAAGAGAATCCGCTGGCTCTTGGGGTGGCGGCTTTGGCGGCCGGCGCTTTATTCGGGCTAACCTTGCCCACCACGCGTATCGAAGGCGAGTATATGGGCGAAGCGCGCGAGCATCTGGTGGAGAGCGCAAAGTCAGTGGCTCAGGAAACCGCGGACAAAGTGCAGCGCGTCGCGCAGGAGGCCGGGCGCACGCTCAAGGACGCAGCGGAGAAAGAAGGCCTGACTGCAGGCGAGACGTAAAGCGGCTCAGCGGCGTAGCCAAACGCTGGCGCGGGCGCATCTCGACCGGTGTGTAGAAGCCGACGTCTTGCGAGTGCAGGTGAGAGTCGCCAGTCTCCAGGGCCGTCCCACCAAAACTGTCCATCTTTGATGGAGGAACTTGGCCGCAGGTTCCGGAATCAGGCTGTTGGAACGCGAACCAACCGGAGCCGAACAAGCGTCTGACGGGCTTCGGGTGGTTCGCGTTCAACGACCGTAGCGAAAGCGCCGCGATCGTCTATTTCCGGACACCCGTATTCGTGTTGCTCCGGCACGAGGCGGGTCCACGGAGCCGCGCAACAGGGGTCTGCCCCACCAGGAACAAACTCTCCGTGTACGATGAAGGGGAGTGCATTTTGACACGATTTTGAACGTGGTGTGGCTCTCGCTGGGCCTACTGGCGTTTGCCAGCGCCAGTCGTGTCGCATTCCGCCGGGGCGGCGGAAAAGATTCCGCGCGCGCCTGGCTGCACGTGGTCGGGGTAGCGCTGATTGTCGCGGCGTTGTTTCCTTACATCTCGGCCACAGACGACGTGCTGCGCATTGAGCATTTTGATGCACAGCACACGCAGCAACACTCGCATAAACGTGGACACAATGACGATCTGATGCGTCTTTACGAGACGCTGGACAGCCCGTTGCTGTGCCGTGCGTGCGAGATCGTCTTTACGTTCACCTTCATCCTGTTTGTCATTCTTCCGGTCGCCAGACTAGTGGAGCGAAGCGCTCCGCTGGCAGCCGGCCGGTCTCCTCCGGTACCCGCCTAACCTTTTCCTAAAAAAGCAAACAAGTTTTTGGAGGATGACAGATGCAGCGCCATACGTGGCGTTTGTCCGTCGGTCTCCTGCTGGCAGCCGGATGCGCGGCGCAGACCGCTCATCCGTCGCGAGCCCTTACCTGGCAGGAGGCCGAAGAGGAGTTTCAGAAAAATAACCCGACGCTGCTGGCCGGGCAGCAAACGATTGACGAAGCGCGCGCGGATGAGATCACGGCGTACTTGCGACCGAATCCGGATTTCACGTTTTCCGCCGATGGGACGCAGATCGCGCCGCATCGCGGAATCTGGCAGCCGTTTGCGGGAACGTTCTTCACCCCAAGTGTGAGTTACTTGCACGAGCGGGACCACAAACGCGAGCTGCGTCTGGCCGTCGCGCGCCAAGGCACGGCGATCGCGGTTTCCGCTCAAAGCGATCTGCAACGCAACCTTCTGTATAACCTGCGCGATGCGTTCGTGCGGGTGCTGCAGGCGAAAGCGATCCGGGATCTGGCGCGTGAAAACCTGGAGTACTACGACAAAGACATCGAAATCAACAAGCAGCGATTGAACGCCGGAGCGTTGTCGCGCGTGGATTTTGAGCGGATCGAAATCCAGCGGGTGCAGTACGAATCGGACCTGGAGACGGCCGAGGTGGATTTGCGCACGGCGAAGATCGATCTGCGCACGCTGCTGCGGGACACGAGGCCGATCGAGCAATTCGACGTCAACGGCGAGTTCGATTTTGAAGAGCCAACCGCGACGCTCGAGGAATTGAAGAATGTAGCGCTCAGCAGCCGGCCGGACCTGAAAGAGGCACAGGAGAATGTGGAGCAGGCGCGAGCGAATCATGCGCTGGCGGTGGCCAATGGCTCGACTGACCCGACGTTCGGGGGATGGTACACGCACAATGCGTCCACGAACAATCCGTATGCGTACGACACGGTCGGCGTGAGCGTCAGTATTCCGCTGCGCATTTTCGACCGTAACCAGGGCGAGAAGCGGCACACGGAGATCGATATCGGGCGCAACGAAAAGCTGCGCGACGCGGCGCAGTTGACGGTGCTGCACGATGTGGAATCGGCATACGCGACGCTCGAAAGCACACTGGCGCTGCTCAGGCCGTATAGAGCCAAGTATTTGAAAGAGGCCGCGGATATTCGCGACACCGTTTCGTTTTCGTATATGCACGGGGCTGCTTCGCTGCTCGATTTTCTGCAGGCGCAGGCGCAGTACCGGAGCACACAGTTGAACTATTTGAATTTGGTCGGGGCGTACTTATCGGCCGCGAATCAGGTGAATTTGGCAGTAGGACGTGAGGTGGTGAGATGAGGAGGGGAAAAGGCATTCAAGACACCGCTCGCTGGCGGTCGCGGCTCGGTTACAGCGTTGTCGCCGGTGTGGTCATAGTGATGGCGGGGTGCGCGGCGAAGGGGAAGGTGGATGAGCGGGCGATGGCGCCGCCGCAGACGCAGGTGATTGAGGAGCCGGATCTCAATCTGGTGAAGGTGGATCATCCCGAGCGGTTTGCGCTGGTGACGGCCGGGCGGAAGGAAGATGTTTCGCAAGTGCGCGCGACCGGCGTGGTGAATGCGGATATCGATAAGTCCGTTCCCGTTATCTCGCTTGCGTCCGGGCGCGTGGTGGGCATTTACGCCAAGCTGGGCGATGACGTTCGAAAAGGCCAATTGTTGCTCAAGGTGCAGAGCAACGATATCTCGACCGGTTATCAAAGTTACGAGCAGGCGAAGGCCGATGAGGAATTGACGGCCAAACAACTGGAGCGAGCGAAGCTCTTATACGAGCACGGCGCGATTTCGTTGAACGATTACGAAGTGGCGGTGGATGCGGAGCGGAAAGCCAAGGTCGCCGTGGAGACCTCGGCGCAGCAGCTTCGCACGATGGGCGCGGATGTGGAGCATCCCAATCCGATCGTCGATATCTACGCGCCTGCCTCTGGGACGATTGTGGAGCAGAATGTCGTCAACGCGGCGAGCGTGCGCACGCCCGATAACCAGCCGAATCTATTTACGATTGCGGACCTGTCGACGGTGTGGGTGATTTGCGACGTTTACGAAAACGATCTGCCGGTTGTGCGGCTGGGCGATAAAGCAGACGTCGAGCTGAGCGGTTATCCGGGGCGCGTGTTTCGCGGGCGTATCGACAACATCGGCAAGGTGATGGATCCGCAGATTCGCACGGCGAAGGTGCGGATCGTGCTGGCGAATCCGGGGATGATGCGCGCCGGGATGTATGTGACGGCTACATTTTACGGGCTGCGCGGGCGATTTCATGCAATGGTTCCGAGCGGCGCGGTGCTGCATCTGCATGACCGCGACTGGGTATTTGTCCCGGTGAACAATCAAGAGTTTCGCAGGACGGAAGTGAGCGCGGGAAGAATTCTTGACGGGCAGCAGGAGATTCTTTCGGGCATTGCGCCAGGGGCAAAAGTGGCGAGCGATGCCTTGGCGTTGTCGGCGGAGAGCGAGCAGTGAAGGGAAAGAGGCCGCTCCCTGACGGTCGCGGTTCTGTATGATTCGGGTTTTGGTCGATTTTGCGCTGCGCAACCGGCTGCTGATGCTGGCGATTGCGATTCTGCTGCTGGTGTGGGGCGGCATCGCGTTTCATAACTTGCCGATTGAGGCCTATCCGGACATTGCGAATAATTATGTCACGGTGATCACGCAGTGGCCGGGGCGGGCCGCGGAAGAGATTGAGCAACAGATCACGATTCCGATTGAGATCCAGATGAACGGGATCCCGCATCTGGAGCATCTGCGCTCGAAATCGCTGTTCGGCCTTTCGAGCGTGACGATGATTTTCGATGACGAGTCGGTGAACGACTGGAACCGGGAGAAGGTGCTCGAGCGGCTCTCGATGGTGACGCTGCCGGCGGGCGTGCAGCCGCAGATGGGCACGGATTGGAGTCCGGTGGGCCAGATTTACTGGTACACGGTAAAGAGCACGAACCCGCAATACGACCTGATGGAGCAGAAGGCCATTGAGGATTGGGTACTCGAGAAGCAGTTGAAATCGGTACCCAATGTGGTGGACGTTTCGAGCTTTGGCGGACCCACGCGCGAATATCAGGTGCGCATCGATCCGGAAAAGCTAATCGAATATGGACTGAGCATCAGCCAGGTGGAGCAGCAGCTTTCGAATAACAATGTGAACTCGGGTGGGAGTTTCATTCAAGAAGGCCGGCAGCAGATCAATATCCGCGAAGTGGGGCTGGTGGACCGGACGCAGGACATCGGAAATATTGTGCTGACGACGCAGAAGGGAACACCGGTCCGCGTGAAGGATGTGGCGGTGGTGGAGCAGGGGCCGAAGATCCGGCTGGGACAGATCGGAAAGGCGATCCACCGGGCGGACGGCAAAATTATCGACAGCCCGGACGTGGTGGAAGGCATTGTTCTGTTGCGGAAGGGCGCCGATTCGGATTCAACGCTCGTGGGAGTTCACGAGAAGGTGAAGGAACTGAACGATCATCTGCTACCGGCGGGCGTGAAGGTGGTTCCGTTTCTGGACCGCAGTGATCTGGTGCATTATACGACGCACACCGTTTTGCACAACTTAGGCGAGGGCATTATTCTGGTCGCGATTATTTTGTTCGCGTTTTTGGGGAACGTGCGCGGGGCTTTTATTGTGGTGCTGACGATCCCGTTCTCGCTGCTGTTCGCCTCCATTTGTCTGGGGCTGGACAAAGTTCCCGCCAACTTGTTGTCGCTGGGCGCGCTCGATTTTGGAATGGTGGTGGACGGCGCGGTGGTGATGGTGGAGAGCATTTTGCGGCACATGGGCCGGCACGAAAGCAGCGAGCGCACACCGATGGAAACGATTCGCGAGGCCGCGCACGAAGTGCAACGTCCGGTGTTCTATGCGATTGCGATCATCATCATCGCGTACCTGCCGATCTTCACGCTGCAATCGGTGGAAGGGCGGCTGTTCCGGCCGATGGCGCTGACGGTGGCGTTCGCGCTGTTGGGCGCGTTGCTGTTTTCCATTCTGATCGCACCAGTGCTTTCGAGCGTGCTGTTTCGCAGGAACGCGCGCGAATGGCACAACCCGGTGATGATTTTCCTGACCCGGAACTATCGCCGGGCGCTGCGGGTGACACTGCGGCGGAGAGCGCTGGCGCTGGTCCCGGTGGCGGCGCTCTTTGCGGTTTCGATGTGGCTTTTCGTATCGGGCAGGATTGGTTCCGAGTTTCTGCCGCATTTGGACGAGGGAGCGATCTGGGCGCGTGGAACTTTGGCTCCCAGCACGGGTCCGACGGAAGGGGCGGAACTCATGGGCAGGGCGCGGCTGGTGTTTGCGTCGTTTCCCGAAGTGACGAAAGTGGTATCGCAAGTGGGGCGGCCAGACGATGGAACGGATACGACGGGCTTCTTTAACACGGAATATTTCGTCGATCTGAAACCGAAGGAGCAATGGCGGCCGGTGTTCCACGAAAACAAAGACGAGCTGATCGCGGCGATGGACCGGGAGGTCTCCAAGTTTCCGGGCGTGCTGTGGAACTTTTCGCAGCCGATTGCGGACAACGTGGAAGAGGCGGTGAGCGGGGTGAAGGGCGAGCTGGCCCTAAAGATTTTCGGTACCGATCTGCGCGTGCTCGAAGAGAAGGGCGGGGAGGTGGTCCGGATTATGAGCCAGATTCCGGGCATTCGGGATTTAGGCATGTTTCGCGTGCTGGGGCAGCCGAACCTGAATTTCATTGTGGACCGCGAGGAGGCTGCGCGCTATCAATTGAATGCTTCCGATGTGCAGGATGCGATCGAGACGGCAGTAGGCGGGAAAACGGTGAGCGAAGTGTTTCAGGGAGAGCGGGTGTACGACCTGGTTCCGCGATATCTCCCGCAGTATCGGGATACGAAGGACGAGATTGAGAATATCCGGGTGCTTGCGCCCACGGGAGAACGGGTTTCGCTCGCGCAGTTGTGCCGGGTGAAAGAACTGGACGGGGCTTCAGAAATCGATCGCGAAGCCAATTCGCGGTATGTGGCAATTAAATACAGCGTGCGCGGGAGGGACTTGGGAAGCGCCGTCGAGGAAGCGATCTCGAAAGTGACGAGTGAAGTGAAGCTGCCGAACGGCTATCGCTTCGACTGGGCCGGCGAGTATGCGAGCGAGCAACGCGCGAACAAACGCCTGGCGGTGATTGTGCCGGTCACGATGCTGGTGATCTTCATTCTGCTGTATTCGATGTTTGGCTCGTTTAAATGGGCGGGGCTGGTGATGGTAACGGTGCTGCTCGCGCCGATTGGCGGGTTGTTTGCGCTGTACTTCACGAACACGCATTTCAGCGTATCGTCCGGGGTCGGGATGCTGGCGCTGTTCGGCGTTTCGGTGCAGACGGGCGTGATTATGATCGAATACATCAACCAGCGCCGGGCGCGCGGGCACACGGTGGCGGATTCCGCAGCCGAGGGGGCGGTACTGCTGTTGCGGCCAATCATGATGGTGATGCTGGTGGCCACGCTGGGATTGCTGCCGGCGGCGCTCTCGACCGGGATCGGTTCGGATTCGCAGCGGCCGTTCGCGATTGTGATTGTAGGGGGATTGTGCGCGACGCTGGTGATGAGTATTTTTGTGTTGCCGATTCTGTATGTGTGGATGGCGCGGGAGGGGGACGTGCTGCCGCCGCCGGAGCCGGCGTTTGAGGATTGATGAGAAGCTATGAGCGTCAGCGGGGGGCTATCAGCGGTCAGCCTTCAGCTAAGAGCTGATAATTGAGCTGACAGCTGATAGTTAAGAGCTGATAGCTAATGGCTGAAAGCTATTCTCTAATAAACCTTAGCGGGTTATATTGCCGCGCGGGGACCCAGCCTTGCCCCGCAAAGTGGGATTTGTTTCCAAAAACTTGAACAGAGTTCGGTGTTTGCCGGCCAGAGAGGAGGATCTCTCGCTGTGGCCTCTGTGTTGCTGTGAAAGTGGGCGTCAAGAGTAGATGGCAAACAATACAGAGATCGGGCGCGAGCCGGAAACCGGTGAGGAGTCTTCGCAACTTCAGCCGTTGTCGATAGTGAGAATGATCTGGAAGCGCAGGCGGCTTGCCTTGCTGCTGTGGGTGTTGGGAACAGCCGCTGCGATTCTTATCGTGCACGCGCTTCCCTCCGTGTATCAGGCCGAAGCCGTTGTGCTGGTCAATTCGCAGAAAATTCCTGTCGACTTTGTAAGCCCCACGGTGCGCGGGGATGTGCCGGACCGCCTGGCGTTGATAACGCAGAGCATTATGACCACTGCTCGCCTTCTCAACATCATCGACACGTTTCACCTGTATGAGAAAGAGCGGCGGCACCTGACGCAAGAAGAACTCCTGAGAAAGGTGCGCGCGGATATTTCCGTGAATTTCGAGAAAAGCTGGACGGGCGACCGAATGCATGCGTTTCAACTCTCGTACCAGGGCAAGGATGCGAAAACCGTTGCAGAAGTAACGAATCGCCTGGCGAGTCTATATGTAGCCGAGAACGCGCGCGCCCGGGAACACCAGGCGGAAAACACGGTGGACTTCCTGAGGCGGCAATTACAGGAAGCGAAAGCCAGTCTCGATGAGCAAGAAGCGAGGGTGGCCCGGTTCAAGGAAGAGCACAACGGGAGCCTTCCCGAGCAGCAGTCGTCGCTTTTAGGAACGCTGAGCAGCCTCAGCGTGCAACTGCAGGGGATTCAACAAAGTCTGGAGCAGGCTCAGGAGAATAAGTCGCTGTTGGAATCTTCGTTGTCGGCCGCGGAGTCGGCAGAAGCGACTGTGAGGGCAAACCTGCGGCTCTCCAATGGACCGGACGGGGTTCCCAAGTTGAAGTCGGACATTTTGAAGGCGCAGCTTCGGGAGCTTCGCTCCAGGTACACGGCGGATTACCCGGACGTGATCGTAGTGGAGCGGCAGCTTGCGCAAGCGGAGCGCGAGGAGTCGGCGGGACGCGCGGCGCTGGGGGCCGGGCCTGATGCGGCAGATCACAAGAAAGACGGGGCTACCGGCGAACCATTCAAGGTAATTCCGCCGGAGCTGGTGCAGGCAAGGGAACGAGTTGCAACTCTCCGAGCGCAGGTTGGAGCGGCCAAACACCAGATCGAGTCGCTCGAAAAAGAGCGCGAGCAGACGCTCAGGGCGATTGCCGACTGCAAGGACAGGATCAACAAACTGCCGCTGGTGGAGCAGGAAATGGCCAGCCTCAAGCGCAACTATGAAGAATCGGAAACCAATTACAACTCCTTGTTGCAAAAACAATTAGCCGCAGGAGTGGCGAACGACATGGAGCGCTCGCAACAATCCGAGCAGTTTACGATTGTGGAGCCGGCGCGCGTTCCCGAAAAGCCGGTAAAGCCGAACCGGCCGCTACTCGCGGCAGCCGGAAGCGTTGCCAGCCTGCTGCTTGCGCTTGGGCTTGGCTTCGCGCTGGAGTTCCGCAAGCGGACTTTACTCGGCGAGTGGGAACTTCCACCGGGAATACTGGTGCTGGGGCGCGTTCCCGTAATTGACATGGCTCGCTATAACCTCGAATCGGAACAGGCCTGAAATGTCTTATCTACAGTACTTCGCTCTCAAGAAGAGCCCATTTTCGCTGACGCCCGATCCGGGGTTTTTATTCCTGACCGAGAAGCACCGGGAGGCGCTTGCCGGCTTACTGTTCGCGGTGACGCATCGCAAGGGATTCATGGTGTTGACCGGCGAGGCCGGTACCGGAAAGACGACGCTGGTCCAAAAATTACTGCTTTCCACTCCCATGACGCGGGCGCAATTTAGCGTGATCGTGAATCCAGCGCTGAGCCGGGCCGAGTTGCTGGAGACCATATTGATGGATTTCGGCGAACGGGAGATTCCCGCGAGCAAGCCGCTGCGCCTGGTGCTGCTCAAGAATTTGCTGTTGCGCGCGCAGCGAGAGGGTAAGACATCCGTTCTGGTAGTGGACGAGGCCCATTTGCTACAGGGCGAACTGCTCGAAGAAGTGCGTCTGTTGTCCAATTTGGAAACAACGGAACATAAACTCTTGCAGATCGTTTTGGCCGGCCAAGACGAGCTGAATAGCGTGTTGAATTCGACCGCAATGCGGCCGGTCCGGCAGCGCATCGCCGTGAAGATGCATATCGACCCGCTTACCGATGCAGAGGTAAGGCGGTATCTGCAGACACGCTGGGCTCGCGCCGATTCGCCGCGGCCTCTTCCGTTTTCCGAGGAAGCGATGCGGGCGATCGGACAAATTTCGGGAGGAATTCCGCGCCTCGTCAATGTCATTTGCGACGCCGCCCTAGTGAATGCCTACGGGACGGGCGTAACTTCCGTCGATGGGACGCAAATTGAGGAAGTGGCGCGGGACCTGGGTCTCGGCGCAATTACGAACGGCCACTCGCCGATGAACGGGCATGCGCCTGTGAACGGGCATGCGGCTGTGAACGGGCATGTGGCTGTGAACGGGCATGCGGCTGTGAACGGGCATGCGGCTGTGAACGGGCATGCGCCTGCCACCGTGCCTGCGCCTGTGAACGGGCATCCGGCAGTGCCGCGGCTGGCTGTAGAACCGGCAGTACCTGAGTTTCTCCCTATCGAGCGAAAACAAGAGGTGATAGCAATCCCAGCCGCACTGGAGCGGTACATTCCAAGCAAGCCAGAAAGTCCCAGATTTTGGAAAATCGGGACTTGGTTTAAACCGGCACAACAGCGAAATCAATGAGCAAACTATTCGATGTACTCAAAAAAGACACTCTGATCGACATCAGCGACCTCTATGAGGCGCAGCCGCATGTCGTGGAAGATCTTCCTGCCGAGCCGGAATCACCGAAACGCACCGCCAGCCCGAACGGGCCGAGCGAGTTCAAAACGTCTGTCGTAGAGGATCTCCCGGTATGGCCGGAACAACCGAAGCGTGCTGCTAGTGAGAGCCAGCCGAACGGCCACAGAGCGGCTGCCGTGGAGGACGTGCCGGCGCTGCCGGAAGAACCGAAACGCACGGTTAGCGAGCGCCAGCCGAACGACCTCAGCCGGGTTGCTCACCTGCGCATTTCCGCTTTGGCTCCTATTTTTCCCTTCGATACCGGGCACCACGCCGCGGCCGACCAATACCGGATTATACGAACCAAACTTCTCCACCATCCCAAAAGGCCGCGCGTCATGGTTGTTTCGAGCGCATCGAGCGGAGACGGAAAAACCATTACGTCGATCAATGTGGCGGCATCGCTCGCTCTTAAGCCGGATGCGCGTGTGCTGCTGGTCGACGGTGATCTGCGGCGGCCGTGCATTGCCGAGAATCTCGGCATTCCCAGCGCGCCAGGGCTGGCGCAAGTGCTGGACGGCTCGATCGGTTTTGAATCGGCGGTTCTGCGGGTGGAGCAAATTCCGAATCTGTTTGTGCTGCCTGCGGGAGGGGCGCGCCCAAACACCGCCGAGCTGCTCGAGTGCCGGAACTGGCACTCGTTCGTCCAGCAGATTCGAGAGCAGTTCAGCTACGTTGTTTTCGATGCGCCTCCGATCGCTACGATCGCAGACTACGAGCTTTTACAGCTTGCCTCGGACGCCGTCGTTATGGTGGCGCGTCCGGATCATACAGCGCGGGCGGCCTGTCTGAAGGCGCTCGAAACGGTGCCGCGGCAAAAACTGCTGGGCGTTATTTTGAACGCGGTTGAGGACTGGTGGCTCTGGAAATCCCCTGCTTATGGATACAGTCCAAAACATTCGCCGAAGTCCCCGGACTAGAGCCGGGGAAGTGGGGATAGGGGCAATAATTTCCAATAATTTTGCGTTCGAAACCAGGAAGATCCCTGGTCACTCGATTGCAGATAACAGGTAGCAGAAAACAGTTTGTTTGGCGGGGATTGCGGATGGGCGCAAGCGGCCCAGATGTGAATCCTGTTGTCGCCAGACATTCCCAAGTAAAACAGGGCAAAGCGGTCATGGGACTGAGAGGGCGGCAGCCTGCCTTCGCGAACTATTTCTCAGAGATGTGGATGAATACAGAGCTTCAATCTAACGAGCGGCGGGAGGCGAGCGCCGAGTTCGGCTGGTACGCGATCCGTGTTCGCGCCCGTGCCGAGAAATCGGTGGCAAGCGCGCTCCGGGAGAAGGGATATGACGAGCTTCTACCTCTTTACCGCAAGCGGAGCCGCTGGTCCGATCGAGTAAAGGAAACTGAGTTTCCGCTCTTTCCGGGATATGTGTTTTGCCACGGAGACCTAGTTGGAAAGCCTTCGCTCATACAGACGCCGGGTGTGGTGGGAATTCTTAGTTTCGGAGGCAAGCCGGCGGCCGTATCGAGCCAGGAGATCGAGTTCATCAAGCGCATCGTTGAGTTCGGCGCGAATGCCGAACCGTGGCCCTTTTTGCGGGAAGGTCAACGCATCCGCATTCAACAGGGCGCGCTGGCCGGGGTAGAAGGAATCATGGTGCGCGCCAAGAGCGACTGGCGCCTGGTGGTGTCGGTGGAGGCACTGTGCCGGTCCGTCGCGGTGGAGATATACCGCGAGTGGGTGACGCCGATTGAGGCCGATCCTGTGCTCGTGAGAGCGAGCTGAGAGAAGGGGGAAGATTCGGAATGTTTTCTTTTTGCGTATCGCTTTTGAGCATGGGTACCTATGCGGTCGTCGATTTCATTCGGAGCAGCTCGCCAACCGGGACGCTTGCCGCCTTGGGTTCGCTCTTCTTCGTGCTCGGTACTTTCTTGCGCCGCCATTTGACGGCAGCGCAAGAACCGGCAACTTCGTACAGAACCAACATTTGGGAACGAAGCGCGCGCGGGAAGAGCTACCGGGACACGCTCGAAAAGGTTGCGATTAGCTATTCGAGCGCCGGCCAGGCGCAGCCTGTCTCGCGGGAGCGTGTCAGCCCGGACGAAATCGGTTTTGCTCAACTGGACCGTTCTTATATTGCGCCCAGTTTGACTAAATAGGATGCCGAAGTGAAGTTGGGCACGGCACGCTGAAACGATGCGCCACATAAGCACACATGATTCGCATTTTTAACAGGCCGGTGGCCGTGCGCTCGGCAGCGCTGCGGGTTTGCGAGGCGCTGCTCATCTTTGCAGCCTTGCTGCTGGCGTATAAGGCTGCCGGCCGGGAGCCGGCGGCTTGGACGTCCGCCACCTACGCGCAGGTTGCGCTGGTAGAAAGCGTGATCCTGCTATGCATGTACTGTTTGGACTTTTACGAGCCGCAAATTACCACCCGGCGGACGCACAGTTTCTCGCGGCTGTTTCAGGTGTTAGGGCTAACAATGCTGATTGTCGCGGTGCTCCGGCAGGGCTTTCTGCCGGAGTACATCGATTCCGCGGCGGTGTTGATCGGCATCCTGCTCGTGGTTCCGATTCTTGCGGCGTCGCGGTATCTGTTCGCGGAGCTGGCCTGCCGGCCCATTCTCGCCGAGCCGGCGATTGTCTGGGGAACCGGACCGCTTGCGGCGAATCTGATCCGGGAGTTGCGAAATCGGCCCGATGTAGGGATTCGCGTGTTGGGAGTTGTCGACCATGGCTACCATGGCGATACATTCACGGGCGTGCCAAACCTTGGCGCTCCGCATCTCATTTGGACGATGGCGGAAGGGGGGCAAGTCCGCCGGATTATTATCGCGATCGGAGAACGCCGCGGCTCCTTGCCGGTGGAAAAGCTGATGGCGCTGAAAGCCGCGGGCTTCACGGTGGAAGACGGCGCCGAGTTATACGAAGGCTTGACGGGCAAAGTCTGGCTGGATACTTTTACGGTCAGCTCCTTGTTGTTTTCCCGCAACTTCAAAAAGTCTTCGATCCGACGTTTTCTCAATCGCAGTTTGTCGCTGTTCTTTGCCGCCATCGCTCTTATTGCCGCGTCGCCTTGGATGCTGCTGATTGCCGTTCTGATACGGCTCGATTCCAAAGGGCCGGCGATCTTCCGGCAGGCGCGCGTCGGTGAAAACGGCCGCTATTTCACTCTGTTCAAATTCCGCTCGATGCGGGTGGGATCGGAGTCGAGCAAGGTGTTCGCCCCCGCCACGGTGGACGATCCCCGATGCACGCGGATCGGCAAGTGGCTCCGGCGCTTTCGCCTGGACGAACTGCCGCAACTGTTCAACATCTTAAAAGGCGACATGTACTTCGTGGGCCCGCGGCCTTTCGTCCCCGACCAGGAAGCAGAGCTGGTCGAGCAAATACCGTACTACCGGCAACGCTGGATCGTGCGGCCCGGCACCACGGGCTGGGCGCAAGTGCACCGCGGTTACAACGCTTCGCTCGAAGATAACGTGGAGAAGCTTTCTTACGACTTGTTCTACATCAAGAACATGTCGTTGGGGTTGGATCTGTTAACGATCATGAAGACCTTCAAAATCGTCCTGCTGGGACGAGGTGGACGATGACGGCCGCAGTGTGGCTGTTCTGGCTGAGTGTGGCCTGGGTGGGCTACGTCTGGATCGGCTATCCGTTGATACTTGCAGTCCTAACCCGGATACGTTCGTTCCGGCCGCAACCCGCGGATGGCTATTATCCCGCGGTCAGCGTGCTGATCGCAGCGCGTAATGAGGCGAAGGACATTGGCTGGAAACTGGCGCAAACGCTGGCCTGGGACTATCCTGCCGACCGGTTCGAAGTGCTGGTGGGATCCGACGCTTCCACCGATGGCACGGACGAAATTATTCGTGCCGTGGGCGATGCCCGCGTCCGGTTCGTACGCAACCAGGAACGCGCCGGCAAGACTGCGACTTTGAACCTGCTGGCCCGGCTGGCGCAGGGCGAAGTTCTTTTCTTTACCGACGCCAACACGCATATCGAGCCCGAATGTTTAAAGGCCATGGTGCGCCACTTCGCGGACCCGCGCATCGGGTGCGTGACCGGGATGGAGCGCAATGTGGCCGGCCCCGAGGTCTCGACGATGACTGCCGGCAGCAACGCGTATCTCGATTACGAGTGCACGATCAACACGCTCGAGAGCAAGCTGGGATCGGTGCTGGTGTGCGACGGGTCGGTTTACTGCCTGAGGCGCAGCCTGTTTACGGAACTCGATCGCGATCTCGCAAACGATCTGGAGCATCCGTTGCGCGCAGGCAGCGCCGGTTCGGCGATCGTGTACGAACCGCGGGCGCGCTCCTACGAACTCTGCACGAGTTTGGAAACCGAGGAGTTCCGGCGGCGGCGCCGGATCGCAGCGCAAGGCGCTCTCGCCATGTGGAGGTTGCGGCACGAGTTGCGCGGCCTGCGGCTGTGGCAGTTTCTCTCCCGCAAGTTCCTGCGCTGGCTGACGGTGCTTCCACTGGGCATTGCGCTGGCAGCCAACGCCCTCTTGCGCCACGAGCAGTTTTTTGCAGTGATCCTCAGCTTGCAGATCGCGTTCTATGGCCTGGCGCTGCTGGGGGCCCGCCGGCAATTCGGCCTCACAGGTTTACTGCGGCTGCCCTTTGTTTTCCTGCTGGCGAACGTCGCGGTATTCATGGGAGTTCTGGATGCGTGCCGCCGGAAGACGTTCGCCACGTGGAATATCGCCGAACTGTCACGGGGTTCGAGCCCGCAGCGCGGTTGAGAGAGCGCACGGCCGTAGCAAGATAACCGGAATTCCAACAAGTAAATTATGTCAACTCCGCTAGTAAGCATTGTCATTCTGAATTACAAACGTATGACTGCGCTGGAGCAGGCCCTCCAGTCAGTGGTTGCGCAGCAGTATCCGTCGAAAGAAGTCATTGTGGTGGACAACCACTCGGAAGAAAACGTGGCAGCGGTCGTCGAGAAGTATGGACCTGGCGTGCGGCTGATCGAACTGGAGGCGAATCTCGGGGCGTGCGGCGGCAGAAATGCGGGGATTCGCGCGGCGCGCGGTGAAATTGTGATTACTCTCGATAACGATGTGAGTTTTGTGGCGCCCGACGCGATTGACAAGGTGGTTCGCGTTTTCGAGCAGCAGCCCGGCTATCATGTGCTGGCGTTTCAACTGCGCGATTCGCACACCGGGAAGCTCCGCATTCGGGAGTGGTGCCATCCAAAAGATTGGCGCCATTTCGCGGAGGAACGCTTTCCGACGCACTTTTTTGTGGAAGGCGCGGCGGCCTACCGCCGCGAGGTTTTCGACCATGCCGGTTTGTACTTCGAGCCGTTGTTTGTCTACCACGAAGGATGGGACCTCGGGCTGCGAATTTTGGACAAGGGCTATCGAATTCTGTACACCCCGGAAATTCAGGTTTATCACTTAATGTCGCTCGAAGGCCGGGCGAGTAGCCGTCCCGACTTCCTATTTACCCGCAATTACATCTGGGTGGCTTACCGGGATTACCCGCTCTGGTCGGGCTTACGCTTTGTGTCCTTCCGCCTCGCGATGATGGCTTACTTTGCCCTGCGCCGAGGACACGTTTCCACTTTTCTCGAAGGGCTGTGGGCCGGCATTCGCGGGTGCCGGAACATCGAACGCGCTCCGGTGCGCCGCAAGACGATCCAGTATGTGAAGTCGCTCGAAAGCGAGCGCCCCAACATCTTTGTTCGTTACGCCAGACACCGGACTGCTCCGCAGCTTTAAAAGCGCTGAGGTCGCTCACGCTTCCGGTTTTGAGCGGGGCTGCGCCCCGCGATGGCTCCGTGTCAGTATGATCCTTTTCTACATCCTGGTGGCGATCTCGCCCATGCCGAATCACCCGCTGTTTGAGGCTCCGTTTGCGGGACTCACCGTGGTCAAGTGGCTGGGCATTATCTGCTGCGGCTATGCAATCTACCGGCTGTTCTCACGGCCAAGAGTGCCGGCGTTCTTCAGGAGCTGGGAAATCCGGTCGTTTCTGGTATTACTCGTTCTCGCAACGGCGTCGTATCTCACTCTCAGCAAGACCGGGAACCTTACGTTTAATCCGATGTTTATGTATTTCAACTATCTGCCGCTTTTCTTCACCACCATGTGCGTGGTGGATACCTATGAGCGGCTGCGAAATACATTGTTCGCGGCGATTGCCGGAGAGCTGTTGACGTCGCTGTATGTGATCCGCGAGTTTCAGGCCTCGGGTGGAACCATTTTACGTCCGGGATATATCGCGGGGGACGCCAATTACTTTGCGACCTGTCTGCTGCTCGTGCTGCCGGTGACAGCGTATTTTGTGAAGATCAAGGGCTCGCCCTGGACGCGCCGGTTCTGCGCGGGTTCCGTGCTGGTGATGCTGGTGGCTTTTACTCTGGCATCCTCGCGCGGGGGCCTGGTAGGGCTGTGCGCCGTGATCTTCTATATGGTTCTGTGCTCGGGCCAAGCGCGGCGCGGGGCGATTGCGATCGCAATTTTGTTGCTGCCCATGCTGTTATTTGCTCCGGCCTCTCCTTTGCAGCGGATGTTGCATCCCGATTATGGCGACTACGTGGGGGCCGAGGTACGGCGGGAATTTTGGAGAGAAGGGCTGCACATGATCGCGAATCATCCGCTGACCGGGATCGGTTTGGGTAATTTCACAGCAGAGGCGATCTCGGAAGTAGCAGGGGAGTTCAAGGGGATCGCTTGCAATACGTTCCTGGAAGTGGCGGCGGAGTTGGGAATTCCTGGATTTCTCGCATACTGCGCGGTGGTGACGGGCGCGTTAGTCTCGGCGGGCAAGTTGCGCCGCAGAGGAATGAGGACCGGCGATATTCGCTTGCAGTATATCGGGCAGGCGATGCAAGCCGGCTTGCTCGGCTTTGCGGCAGCGGCGGTGTTCGTTTCCGCCGAATATCAGAAGCCGTTTTGGATCATGACGGCGCTCACGGCTACGATTCCAACACTGCTGCGCGACATTCGCAGCGAAGCCAGCAAGCGGCAGCAAGCGAGCGACGTTTCGGTTCCACAGCCGAGTTCGACGCAATTGTATTTCGACGATGCCGACTGGGCCCCGCTCGCCAGCTCCACGGCGCGGGTGAGCGATTAGATGCCGGTTCTCGATCATTTGCGGCAAAAGATTGCTCGCAGCGCGGAGACGTGGTTCGAAAGTCCGGGGGCGGGGACGCGCTTGCTGCCCATGGAAGGGCTGCGGGGATTGGCTGTTCTGGCGGTGTTCTTCGTTCACGCGCACGCCTTTTTCGGGCTGTATCTTAACGCCGATCCGGGCCTGTTCCGGATCTCGGAATATCTGGGCCGGGCCGGCAATGTGGGGGTGGACCTCTTCTTCGTGTTGAGCGGCTTCCTTATTTACGGCGCGTTGGTTCATAAGCGCGTTCGCTATGTTACTTTTTTGCAGCGCCGGGCGAAGCGTATCTATCCCGCCTTCCTGGCGGTTTTAGGCTGCTACTTCGTGCTATCCGTACTATTTCCCGCGGAGAGCAGGATACCGGCGCGCGCCCCGGCAGCCGTAAAGTACATTTTCGAAAATATTGCCTTTTTGCCCGGACTTTTTCCCATTACACCGATTGTTACGGTGGCCTGGAGTCTTAGCTTCGAGTTTGCTTTTTATCTGGTTGTACCGCTGCTGGTGGTGATTCTGCGCCGTGGCGGCGGGAATAAGATCGTCCGGCTGGCCTTCTTGACCGCAACCGGGGTTGTGTTTTGTGTGGTGGAAGCGTTGTTCCTCGGAGGTGCCCAGATCAGGATGTTATCGTTCATTTCCGGCATGCTGCTTCAGGAGGTTGCCGGAAGCGGGTGGATTCATTCACTGGTTTCGCGGGCGGGACAGTGGATTTCGATCGCGGCCCTGATTTTTCTGGCGAGCTATCACTTTGCGCTTTCACCGGGCGGGCCGGGAGCCCAGCCGATCGGGGTCGTATCGACCGCGCTGATGAGCGTAGCCGTTTTCTTTGTTGTGCTTCACGCGTTGGAGTACCCGGGAGTTTTGCAGAAAGTGTGCACCTGGGCGCCGATGCGGTACTGGGGCAATTTCAGTTACTCCTATTATCTTGTGCACGGCCTTGCCTTGCGGAGTGTGGCCCTCCTGCTCCCGCATAGTAAACCTGCGCAGCATTCGCTGCCGCTTTACTTCTGCGCCCTGATTGGCGGGCTGATTGCTACGTGGATGAGTGCCATTGTCCTTTACCTGCTGGTCGAGAGGCCCTTATCGCTCACGCTCAAGAGACCGCGCGCCAGCGCGCCGGCGGCTGAAGGGGCAGAGCTCTCCTGGTGGATGCGACGCGGGCGGCCTGCGGCGGAAGTTTCGGGCAGGGCCGATTAGCAATCGGCACGATGCTTGAGGATCTGCCCACATAGACATGCAATTTTTCGATAGACAGCGCTCAAACGACACTCGCGTTTCCGTTCTGCACTTTACCAACTCCACACTGTGGGGGGGAGTGGAAGGACACATTTGCGGTTTGCTGCGCAACTTTTCGCCGAGATTATTTCGGGCGCAGCTTGTGTGCGATCCGGCGCTCTATGAACGTTTCCGAGACGCTCTCCCGGCGGATATTGCGATTACGCGGCTGGCGCTTTCGAGTCCTAAACATGTTGCCTCGGCGCTGCGCTTCGCGAGGCTCCTGCGGCGGGAGCGGCCGCGCGTCGTGCACTCGCACATGTTCTGGAGCAGTTTGTTTGCGAGCCCGATCGCATGGGCGTGCCGGGTTCCGGCGATTGTCGAGACCCTGCATGGCACCGAAGCGTGGCGGACGGGCTGGAAGGCGAGTTATGTACTCGATCGCGCGGCGGCTCGCTTCGTTTCGCGTTATATCGCGGTTTGCGATTCGGACGCCCGTTTTCTGAAAACCAGGAAGCGTATACCGGAGAGAAAGATCTCGGTCATTCATAACGGAGTGGATGCGCGGCGCTTTGATGTGCGGGAAGGGGCGCGTCAGGCGATCCGGCGTTCTCTGGGGTTTTTCGATACGGACTTAGTTCTCATGGCGGTCGCGCGCTTTCATGCCGGCAAAGGCCATTCTGTTCTTTTCGAGGCGATGCGCCAGCTCTTACGCTCTCACCCGAATCTAAAGCTGATCTGTCTCGGAGAAGGAGAACGGGAACCGGAGCTGCGCGGTTTATGCGAGCAGCTTGGCCTCTCCGCTTGCATTCGTTTCGAGGGTTATCGACAGAATGTGCCGGAATGGCTGGCGGCAGCCGACATCAATGTTCTGCCCACGTTTTATGAGGGCTTCCCGTTGACCGTACTGGAGGCCATGGGTTCCGGGCTGCCCACGGTGGCATCGAATGTCGGCGGCATTCCGGAAGCGATAAACCATGGCAGGGAAGGACTATTGGTACCACCGGGAGACTCCCACAAGCTGGCCGATGCAATCGCTCTGCTGGCGGGGAACGCGGCGAGACGCAGGGAGATGGGACGGGCTGCCCGAAAACGCTTGCACGAAAACTTTGTACTAGAGCAGCAGGTCCGTTCTACCGAAGAGATGTATATGGACCTGTGCGGAAACCGGACCATGCCGGAACCCGGCTTATCGAGCGCGGAGGCCGGGCCGGCTTATCACCCGGCATCTTTCTAGCTAATGACTCGCAGTATTCTATCGAACTGGTTTGGATTGGTGGTTCTGGCGGCGAGTACTGCGCTGCTGACGCCCATCATGGTGCATCATCTGGGCGCGGTCGATTACGGCGTGTGGGTGCTGGCCAGCTCCATCCTCGATTATTACGGGTTGCTCGATCTGGGCATGCGCTCCGCCATGTTCCGGTACGTCTCTTTGTTTCGGGGCGGGTCCCAGCGCGAGGAAGTGGATCGAACATTCAGTTCGGCGCTGCTGCTAGTGATCGGGACTGCGGTTCTCATATGCCTGCTTTCCGTTGGAATAGCGTATCTGCTGCCGCGGTTCACGCAGGTCGAAGGGATAACGCCTCGAATGTTCAGTTGGCTGCTGTTTCTGCTGGGCGTAAGCATCGCCGTCATGTTTCCGACGCGCATGCTCGCTACCTATATTTCCGCGCATAACCGGTGGGACTTGTACAATGCCGCCGGGATTGCAAACACCGTCACGCGCGCCATCATTCTGATCGTTGTTCTCAAGCTGGGCTATGGGATTCTGGCCGTCGCGATTGCAACCGTGGTGGTGGCATTCCTGTCTTTGGGGCAGCATGTCATCTTCTTGTTTATTGCCGATCCGCAGGCGCAGGCAAATTTCCGGCTCGTGAGGTGGCGGCGCATTCGCGAGTTGTTCGGATTCAGCTTGCGGTCGCTGCTCGTATCGCTCGGCGATTATCTCCGGTTCTACTCCGATTCCGCGGTGATTGCGTACGTGTTGGGCGTGGGTTTCGTGACCCCGTTCAACGTCGCCACGCGACTGATTGAGTGCTTCAAGTCGGTGGTGGTGGCGGCCGGCGGGCCGGTGTTAGGCGCCATGACGGAACTGGACGGCGGGCGGCGGCAAAAAGAGCTGCAAGCTCTGCTGCTCCGCTGGACGCGATTTCTGGCGCTTCTTTCCATATTGGGAGGAGTTTTGCTGCTGGCGGACGGCCGGATACTACTACGCCTCTGGGTGGGCCAGGAACTCGTCTCCGCATACACGATCGTCGCGGTTCTGGCGTTTGGATATATGATCAACCTGACCCAGCACGCGGCGCTGCTGATCGTGATTTCCAAGGGCCAGCATGGCCCGCTGGGCTGGTGGACGATTGCCGAGGGAATCGCCAATATTGTCCTTAGCGTGATCTGGGGACGCTCTTACGGCTTGATTGGCATCGCCGTGGGAACGGTCGTTCCCATGCTGGTCATCAAGATGTTCATTCAGCTCCGGTATGCGCTGCGGGCCGCCGAGCTGAGCGCCTGGGAGTATTTGCGCGGCGGGCTGGGGCGGGCCTTTTTGGTCGGCGCGCTCTTCTTCGCAGTTTCCGAAAAAATCGCCCTTGGCGCTGACTGGAGCTTCGCCTCGTTTATCGTCACGGTGCTCGTGCAATTGACGGTGTTCCTCGCCGCCACCTGGTTTTTTGGATTGACGAGGATGGAACGTCAATGGCTGGCCGGTTACGTCCGGCAGCCCCTAGGCTGGTCCGCGCCACGCCGTTCTCCCGAGTTCGATCCGCGGAGCAGCAAAGCGGACCTCTTTTGAAAGCGACACAACCTATGCCATCGAAGGAAGCACACAGCCAGCAAGCCGCGAGCGCCCAGACGGTCTCGGTGATTATTCCGACGAAGAACCGCGCCGAGGACCTGCGGCGCACGCTCGCGAGCGTCATGATACAGACGCGCCGGCCGGACGAAATCATCGTGGTCGATCAGGGGGCGACTCCCGCGTTGGAATCGCCGGATTATCCGATTCCGTTCATTTATATTTACGCGCCGTATCTTTCGGGTCTGACAGCGGCACGGAACGCGGCCACGGATCGGGCGAAGGGCGACATCTGGGTATTTCTGGACGACGATGTCATTCTTGAGCCGGATTATCTGGAAGAGCTCCTAGCCGCCTATTCGCCGGAAATCACCGGAGTCTCCGGAATTTTCACGAATTACGCAGTACCGCCGCTGTTGCGGCGCATATTCGAAAAGGTGTTTGTGACCGGCGCTTTCCATGACGATCGCCAACCTATTTATTGGTATGCGAATCGCCTGCGGGAGAGCGGCCCGCAGCGCGTGAAGCAGTTTACCGGGGCGGCGATGAGCTTTCGCGCATCGGCCGTGCGCGCCATGCGCTTCGATACGAACCTGACGGGCGCTTCGATTGCGGAGGACATCGATTTCTGCGCGCGTCTGCCACGCGGGGCGGTGCTGGTGATCGCGCCCAAGGCGCGGCTCGTGCACAAACGCAGCGTGATCGGACGGGCCACCGGGCACTGGTTGGACGAACATGCGCAATCGAGCGCGTATATGCGGCGGCGCAACTGGAACCGGGGCTTTGGAGACGACCTGTGTTTTGCCTGGCTGCAGGCCGGGTACGCGGTGATGGCAGCCATTGCCTCGGTCAAACGCCGGTCGTTTGAACCGTTCCAGGCCTGGAAACGAGGCAAGGCGCGGGGGTATAAACTCGCATCGCCAAACCGAAAGCCATCCGATTCGGGAGTAGAGAGTTTTGCTTAAAGAGAAACCCCTTGCTCACGCGCACGGTTCTGTAGTTGCCGTAGATGCGCCGAGCGGGGACTGCGAAGCCGCGAAGGCGACGATTGTCAGCGAAGGAACGCGTTTGTGCGCTGCCGCGGCAGGTCCCAGTGCCCGGGCCATTGTGCTGACCGGCAGCATGTCTCGCGGCGAAGCGACCTTGAAACGCGAGGGCGCCGGCTGGCGCGCGTTGGGCGATGCGACATTTCTGGTTGTGTTCGATGGTCCTGCCCGGTTACAAGTTTCGGAACTGGAGCGAGCGATCGAGGCGAGCCTGCTGGAGCAGGGAATCCGGTGCAAGATAGCTGTCGTGGCTTCGGACAGCGCGCAGTTACGCGGCATGAAGCCGCATATTTACGCGTACGAACTTCGCGAGCGCGGCATTGTGCTGTGGGGCCGCAAAGATACGTTGCATCTGATACCGCCATTTACCGCCGCCGATATTCCGCAAGAGGACGGCTGGTGGTTTCTGTGCAACCGGATGATCGAGCAGCTCGAATCGGCCGCAGATGCAAATGGATTTGAGGAAAACCAGACCGTGGTGCGCTACCGCATTGCTAAGTTGTACCTTGCGATGGCGGCTTGCTACTTGTTGGCAACCGGGCAATATGCTCCGAGTTACCGCGATCGGGCGGCGCGCCTCAAAGAGCTTGCGGCTTCCCATGATCCGCAGCCAGCGCCGATTCCTCTGCAGCGTTTCGCGAGCCTGGTTTCGCAATGTACCGATCTGAAGCTTGAGGGCGAGATAGCCGGCAACCCCGCTCACTTTCCGCAATGGCAGGATGCGGTTTCGGATGCCGAAGCGCTCTGGCGTTGGACGCTCGCCCGCATTACCGGCCGGAGCGCTACGCTCGCGCGCCGGGAGTTGCTTCAAGCGGTGGCCGCTCAACAGCCGATCTTTGCGCGGGCAAAGGGCTGGGCGCGCGCTGCATACGTATCGCGGCCGACGCTTCGGCGCAACTGGCTCGGCTGGGCGCGGCTTGCGTGTTCCATGTCTCCGCGCTATCTGGTTTACGGCGCCGCGAGCGAATTGTTCTTCGCGAGCGCGGAACCGGGGACGGAGTCGCCGAATGAATTAGCCAGGGTTGTGGCGCGGCTTCCGCTTCCTCTTGCCGACAGGCGCGAACCTCTATCGTGGCGCGCGGCGGCGAAACTGGTGGCGCGCAATTTTCATGTCTTTGTCGAATCAACTCGTTGCTAAGGTTTTACTCCATGCTGATTGACTCACTTACCTATCACGCGCGCGAATCCGGCTGGCGGCTGAAGAAAGCTCTGCGTTGGGGGCTGGCGAAAGCCAGCCAACTGCGCAAAGCGTCCAATAAGAACGATCCCAATCAAGCTGCCACGATCGGGTACAGTCATTTACATTTAGCGCCTGCGCGCGACACTTTGCAGCTTCGCGATTTCGCTCCTCAGAGTATGTTGCGGGCGCGCACGACCGAGGTTCGCCGGGCACGGTACCCCGTCATTGATGTTCATTGTCATCTGAACGACGGCGTGGTGATGCAAGGGTACCTCCATCCCAAGCAGTTTATCCGCGTGATGGACGAAGCCAACGTGAAGGCTTGCATCAACCTGACGGGCGGTTGGGGCGAGCGGTTGCGCAAATCGATCGACGACTTAGCCGGGAAATTTCCAGGACGGTTCTTCGTTTTTACGCAAATCGATTATTCGCGCATCGATGAGCCGAACTATCTTATAGAAACGCTGGAAGAGGCGCACGCAGCCGGCGCCAAGGGCGTTAAGGTGCTGAAGGATCTCGGCCTTACGGTGCGCGACCGGCGCGGCAAACTGGTGCGCATCGATGACCCGCGTCTCGATTGTGTTTGGGAGCGGGCCGGGCGATTGGGCATGCCCGTCGGTATCCATACAGCCGATCCCGACGCCTTCTTCGCGCGCGTCGACCGGCACAACGAACGCTATCAGCAACTCATCGTACATCCCGACTGGAGCTTCTTTGGCAAGGGTTTTCCGAATAAGCCGGAGCTGCTCGCGCAGCGCAACCATGTGTTTGAGAAACACCCAGGCACGCGCTTCTGGGGGCTACACATGGCCAATCACCCGGAGGATCTGGACGAAGTCACGGAATGGATGGAACGGTATCCGAATCTGGTGGTTGAACTGGGAGGACGCCTCGCGGAACTCGGGCGCCAGCCGCGGCGCGCCCGGCAATTCCTCGAGCAGTTCCAGGATCGTGTGATGTTCGGCATGGATACGAAGTTATCGGTCGATTGCTATCGGACATATTTCCGATTTTTTGAAACTGATGACGAAGCTTTCGACTATCCGGGATACCCCTGGATGGGCGCTTGGAAGATTTATGGAGTCAATCTTCCCGACGACGTGCTGCTGAAGTTCTATCACGACAATGCGGCTCGCGAGCTTGGGCTACCGCCGCTTGCGCGCAGCGAGCGTTTGAGCTATGCAGGCGCTTTCGCGTGAGAGGGCCAGTCAAGTCTACAGAAACGCAGGCCGAGGGCCTACTCTACAGAGCGGCGGAGCCGCAGCCCGAGGGGCTGCCCCGCAAAAATTGTTTGCAGCTTACGAAGGTTTTGGACGAGAAGACCGAACCGCGGCCTGAAGGCCACGGCGGCACGCTGAAGCGTGCGCCACAGTGGGGGAAAAGGTAACTGGCTTGCACTTACAAATATTGCAGCATGACTAGTTCTATGAATACTCGCAAGCGCCGCATCTCTCTATGCGTCCTCATCGATGCGCTCGGTTGGAAAGTTCTCGAAGGCCAGCGCTTTCTCAACGACCTGCTTGTCTACAGACAGCCGGTGCAGACAGTGCTGGGGTTCAGCTCCGGGGCGATTCCGAGCCTGCTGACCGGCGAACCACCGAGTAACCACGGCCACTGGAACCTTTTCTATTACGATCCGGCGAAGTCGCCGTTCGCCTGGATGCGCTGGCTGCGCCATTTTCCCGAGAAACTGGCAAATCACCGCGTCACGCAGAAGCTGATTAAAGAGACGGGGCGGCGCTTATTTCACATGGGGCCGCAGTTCGAGTGCTATGTGAAGCCGACGCTCATGCCATTTTTCAACTGGGTGGAACGGCGTTGCATCTACGAACCAGGCGGTATTTCGGGCGCGCCATCGATTTTCGACAAACTTTTGGATGCTCACATTCCCTACCGCGTGTACTCGTACCACCATTGGAACGATGAGCAGATACTCGAGCGCGCACAGGCGGATCTGGAGAACTCAGATGCCGAGTTTTTCTTTGTTTATCTGTGCGAGCTCGATCGCGAGCTACATACGTTCTGGGCTTACCCGGAGCGGCTGGAGCGAATGCTTGGCGAGTATGAAAGGAAGCTGCGGACGCTCTGTGAAACGGCATTGCGCCTGGACCCGGACGCTTCGCTTGCAATCTTCTCCGATCACGGCATGGCTCCAGTGACGGACCGGTACGATCTGATGAAAGACGTCGATGCGCTGGGCTGGAGAATGCCCGACGACTATCTGGTCGTGTATGACTCCACGATGGCGCGGTTCTGGTTTTTCAACGAGAAGGCGCGCGCGTCTGTGAATGCGTGTCTCGCGGGCCAGAATTGCGGCCAGATTCTCAGTGACCGAGAATTGCAAGAGCTTGGCATTTATTTCCCCGACCTCCGCTTTGGAGAAACGATTTTTCTGCTCAATAGCGGATTTATGTTCTACCGCAGCGACTTTCATTCTGGAAACTGGCTGCCGGAGGGCATGCACGGATATCATCCGAACGATCCGTATTCTGACGCAGTTTTTCTAAGTAACCGCCCGCCGGCATCGCGCTTAAGTTCCATTCGCGGAATTTACGATTACATGGAGCGGGCCGCCGGCCTGCGCGCCACCGAACTCGTGTCGTGATTGGCGGCGGACTGCCAGTCCGCCAGCAGCGGCCGGCCTGCCCCACGGGGCAGTAGAGCGGCAACTGCCCCACAGCGGCAGGCCCACGCAAAATATTTTTGAAATTCACAATGAGCGATATCCAAATTCGTACGTGTACCGAAACCGATCGTGCGCGGTGGGATGAGTTTGTACTCAACCATGCGGAGTGCACGAACTATCACCGCTGGTCCTGGAGATACGTGTTTCAGGAGGTTTTCGGCTGGCCGGGGATTTATCTGGCCGCGGAAGAGAACGGCAGGATTCGCGGGATTCTGCCGCTTATCTCGCAGAAATGTCTGCTGCGCAGTTATTTATCCTCCATGCCGCACCTGAAAGGGGGAGGTATTGTTGCGGAGGAAGCCGCGATCGGGAACTTACTGCTCGAAGCCGCCATTCAGTGCGCGCAACAGAGTAATGCGACTTATCTCGAACTGCGGCAGACGGCAGAGCATGCGCTACCGCTCGTGCGGCGGCAGGACAAGATCGCTGCTGTACTGCCGATTGAGAAGGACGCCGACACGCGCCTGAGCCGGTTGGACAAGAAGACGCGGAACCTGGTGCGCAAATCGCTGAGCTTTGGCATGACTTCGGAAATCGGCGGACCGGAACTGCTCACCGAATTTTACGAAGTATACCGGCATAACATGCGGGATCTTGGATCACCGTCCTATTCGAGCGACTTCTTTGCAGAAATTTTTCACCGGTTTCCTGAAGATACTCGCATCTGCGTGGCGCGCCTGGAAGAGAAGACGGTGGCGGCAGGCTTTCTGCTCGGCTTTCGCAGAACCCTGGAGGTGGCCTGGGCTTCGTCGTATCGCAAGTTCCTGAATCTCAAGCCCAATATGTTTCTTTATTGGAACATCCTCGCATTCGGCGCCGAACAGGGATATGAGTGTCTGGATTTTGGGCGTTCGAGCCGTAATTCCGGGACATACGACTTCAAACGGCAATGGGGCGCAGTGGCAAGCGACTTGCACTGGGGTTACTGGCTCAACCGCCGGGGGGCAATGCCGAGTGCTCATCAGAATGGAATGCAGATAGCGACGCGTATGTGGCAGAAGCTCCCGCTGGCGCTGACGAATGTTCTCGGCCCGAAGCTTGTCCGACATATACCCGGGGTATAGGTAACTTACGAATGCAGAAAATGGGGCAATGCATTTTCTCGATTGACGTAGAGGATTGGTTTCATATCCTCGATGTCAGTTCGGCGCCCGATATTAGTTCGTGGACGTCGCTTCCGTCGCGAGTGGAAGCGAATTTTCTGCGGCTGTTGGATCTGTTCAGCGACCCGCGCGGCGGACAGGCAAACTATGTGACCTGCTTTTTTCTGGGTTGGGTAGCCGAACGTTATCCCCAGCTTGTTCGCGAGGCGGTTCGACGAGGGCACGAGATCGCGTCGCACGGCTACGCCCACCGGCTTGCCTACACGATGACACCGAGCGCGTTTCGAGCGGACGCGCGGCGTTCACGGCTGTTATTGGAGGACATTAGCGGAACTCCGGTGCTGGGTTATCGAGCGGCGGGATTCTCTTCGACCGAGCGAATTCCGTGGTTTTTTAGCGAACTCCGCGAGAGCGGTTATCTGTACGATTCGTCTGTGTTTCCGGCGCGGCGCGGGCACGGAGGCAATCCAAGCAGCCCGCTAGGCCCGCACTTTGTGGCAGAGGAGAGCCTGATCGAGTTGCCCGCGACGGTGGCAGAAGTGGGGCCGGCCAGGATGTGCTTTTTTGGGGGCGGTTATCTGCGCCTGTTTCCTTACCGTGTCATCCGGCGCATGAGCAGACGCGTGCTGGCCGGTGGCGGGCCGGTAATGTTTTACATTCACCCGCGCGAGATCGATCCCGATCACCCGCGCCTTCCGATGCCGTACGGGCGGCGCTTCAAATCTTACGTGAACCTGCACACGACCGAAAAGAAGATCTGCAATATCATCCGGGATTTTTCGGTAACGACGTGCCGGGAGTTTCTTTTTGGAGAGAGGTCGGAACTACGGTGTAGAAATCCCGCGCTCGAAGTGTTCTTCCACAAACAAAATCGTGCAGAAGTGGCGCATGCATAGCACGAAGAGGCAAGTGTCCCGAGAGCTCGGGAGACGGCAGCCTATGAGGACGCGCCACTGAGCCAAGGATTCCGGCCCTGAGTTCTTGAATCAGGCAAGTGGGCAAGTAAGGTGTTTGCGTAATTTTAAGGAGATTGAATTGAGATGAAAATTGTATTAGCAGTAGCAGTTTGTTTCGCGAGCATCGGTTCTGCCGGTCTTTGCCTGGCACAGAGCCAACTAGTTTCCGATAACTTCGATACCGGACCTGACGGGGCGTATCTGGGTAGCAACTGGACGGGCTGCGGGTTCTTCCTGGGCACCTATAATAAGCTGGTTTACCAGAACACTCACGCCGGAGGCGGCGGATATTGGTCACAAAACTGCGCCGTGTACACCGGCTACGGGCCCTTTCCCAGTGACCAGTACGCCACGGCGACGGTGGTAGCACCAACTCCATCCGGTGTCACACAGGCGGGAATCCAACTCCGGCAGCATGCTATACCGTCTACTCCGGAGTCTTATATTGCTTGCGGTTGGAACGCGCAGGATTTTCCAGCCGACTATCACTATCGCATTTGGAGCATGGGCCCGAATCCCCCAAGCGGCGGACCTACCAGTCTTTATCTGAGCAATGTGACTCCGGCTACCGGTGACGTGGTGACGTGTCAGGTACTGGGCACAAACGTCACCATGAAGGTGAATGGGACTTTGATTGCACAGGCGACAGACGATTCCGGCCTAACCAGCGGCTACCCGGGCTTATATTATGTTGATCCGAACTTTCAACCTTCTGCAAGCGACATAATCTGGGATAACTTTTCCGCCGGCGCCGGTCCGGCCATTGTTTCGTTGACCATCACCCCCAGCACGGCCACTGTTACGCAGGGATCTTTCGTGCGCTTCACCGGAAGCGTTAAGTATGCGGATGGAAGCAGCGCAAAGATCACCAACTGGTCGTCGTCCAATCCTTCGGTGGCGACCATTGATTCAACGGGGTTCGCGTACGCGGCCATCCCGTCCAGTGTGACGATCACAGGCTCGATTGGTGCGAGTAGCGGCACGGCGATTCTGAACATAAGAGCTTCCTCGGGTTACACACCGTTGGTATCTGATAGTTTCTCGGGACCGACAGGATATTATCTTGGATCCAACTGGGTCGGATGCGGATTCGAGTACGGCTCATACAGTCCCCTGGTTTACCAGAACAATCAAGCGGGCGGCGGGGGATACTATTCGCAAGAGTGTGCTGTCTACACCGGTTACGGAGCGTTCCCGAGCAATCAATACGCGACGGCTACGGTAGTAGCAGCGGATCCCCACAGTACACCGCAAGCTGGAGTCCAGTTACGGCAGAATGCAGCGCCGTCTACTCCGGAGTCTTACATCGGTTGCGGTTGGGACGCGCTGGACTTCCCGGCCGACTATCACTATCGCATCTGGAGCATGGAGCCTAATCCTCCAACAGGCGGCCCGACCAGCCTGTATTTGAGCAGGGTGACTCCGAAAACGAACGATGTCGTTTGGTGCCAGGTTAAAGGTTCCACAGTGACCATGAAGGTTAATGGGACGACGATCGCAACCGTGACCGATCACTCGGGCGTCACTAGCGGTTATCCGGGCCTCTACTACATCGATCCGAATGGAGATGTGCCACCGCCTACGGATATTATTTGGGACAACTTCGTAGCGGGGAGCATCAACTAAGCTACACGGCCGGGGCGTGCGCTTCCGCACGCCCCGGTCGTGTTTACGGCAAGAAATGCAGGTCGAAGGCCTGCTCCCATTGGTATGTATTTCAACCGGTACATCATTGCAATCGCGGGTCCGTCGTGCGCGGGGAAAACGGAATTATCCAAAGCGCTGGCCGAGAAACTCGGTGCTTCGGTACTCGTGCTGGACAGCTATTACCGCGACCTGACTGCGCTGGCGCCTGCGGAACGGGAGCGAGTGAACTTCGACTCGCCGGATGCGTTAGATCACGAGCTTCTCATTGAGCAAGTGGAGTCGCTGAGCCGCGGGGGAGCGGTGCAGCGGCCGGTCTACAATTTCGCAACGCATACGCGCGACCCGCACGGCGACCGTTTTGCCGCGGGTCCATTGTTGATTGTCGAAGGCATATTTGCGCTCTACTGGCCCGAATTGCGGCAAGTTGCCGGCACGAAGATTTTCGTCGACGCGCCGGATGAGGTGTGCTTTCGGCGCCGCAAACTCCGGGACGTCGCGGAGCGAGGGCGCACGGTGGAGTCGGTGATTGCGCAATTTCAGGAAACGGTTCAGCCCATGGCCGCGCGACACGTACGGCCCACGGCTGCGTACGCGGATTTAGTTCTCTCCGGCGAACAACCGCTCTCCCGATCCGTCGAGAGAGCGATGGCGCACGTATGTGACAATTTGCCAGCGGAGATGATCATTCCCGCGTGGGCAGCTCGAAGCGGGACTGGGCAAGCGGTTCCAGCAGCCAATTTCATTGACGGGTAGCGGTGATCAGGATTTTATTAAAAGATCTCTTCGCGGCGATGTTCGCAGCGTTGTGTTTGCCGCTGAGCGCAGGAGCGCAAACGTATGCCACGAAGTCGCTACTGAGCGCGGGCCGCCCTGTTACGAAAACGTCCAACGCTCCCGGCACACACGGAGCCGTGGGGATTGTTGCTTCGGCATCCAATAGCCCGACAAATCTGTTGCTGCTTTACACCAATCCCTGGGCTGTGAAGACCGGCAGCGGAACGATTTCGATGAAGTACACGGGTTCCGGGTCGATCGTGACCAATGTGAATTTGAGCGGGCTTCCGGGCGGAGGCGTCGACGGCTCGCCGTTCACACTATTAGGATGCGACCAGTGGGCGGGCTGCGAGGCTGCCGGGCAACCGCTGCACTTTCCCGTACAACTGTCCGGCATGTCGTCGTTGATCGTGGATTATAGTTACGCTCTCTCCGGCGACATCGGCGGAAATCGCGATATAGACATGATTTGGGACGAGTGGGTCTGCAATTCGAATCACCCCAACGGCATCCCCGACTGTCTCGAAGTCGAGGTATTGCCTTACTACAGTTTTCGCTACGGCCACAGTGGAGCAAAGTTCGTCCGGACCCTGAATTTGCCGGTGATCCTAAACGGCGCTTCCAGAACGTTACGTTTCGACGAGTACATCTGGGGCCAAGATGTCCTTTATTTTCCGCATGACCTGCCGGGTTTGCCGTCGGCCTCGATCCGGTTCGACATGCTGGCGTTGCTGAACCAAGCCGCCAGCGATTTCGGCAAATCCTGCTTTTCGTGGCTCATGGGAATGGAGGCGGGAACGGAGTTTGGAGGAAATGCGGCGCAATCGTATACACTCACACTCACAAAGCTGGATTTCGAGCAGACCTTGGCTGGCGGGCACGGACGATAGTAGCCATTCGTTGGTGCAGCCGGACAGGCTGTTCTTTTTTTGGCGCGCCATTCTGGAAGTATGCAATACTTCCAGCGAAAGGAGAGAGATTGTGTCCGAGCTTCTTATTCGTCTGGCAACCCGGCGCAGCGAAATACTAGCCACCCTTGCCGGTCTTAGCGATATGCGGCCGGGATCTATTGTGGGAGCGATCCGGCGCTGCGGGAAGCCAGGTTGCCACTGCGCGCGTTTTGACGATCCGGGTCATGGGCCGAGTTTGCGGATCACATACAAACGGCGCGGCAAAACCGTAACCGAAGCCCTGCCAACCAGAGCAGCGGTTCGGAAGGCGGAGCGGGAGATTGCCGAATTTCGCCGTTTTCAACAACTCAGCGCAGAGCTAGTGGAAGTCAGCGAACAGATCTGCCGGCTGCGGTTGGTTGACGAGCATTAGCCTGGGATCGAGGCATTCATAAAAAGCGATCGTAGCTATTGTATTTATTAATCTGCCCATAATATACTCCGTGGAGGTGCGTCCAATAGCAGGACCCAATACAACTATAGAAAGAAGGAACATGTCTCATATGCACACTTCCGCGCGGAGCTTTCGGTCAAGAGACTTCTGCGCAGCCGTGTTCGCGGCGTTATCGCTATCCCTCACTGCAGGAGCTCAAACCTACACCACGAATTCGCTGCTGAGTACGGGCAGCCCTCTTACGCTAAGCTCCCGTGCTCCCGGCACAAGCGGAGCAGTTGGGCTTGTCCATCCGACAGCAAGCAGTTCGACAAACCTGCTGCTCCTCTATACCAATCCCTGGGGTATATCGAGCGGCAGCGGAAGCATCTCGATGAACTATACGGGTACTGGGTCGATCGTGACCAATGTCAATTTGACCGGACTTCCGGGCGGTGGCGTCGATGGCTCGCCTTTCACGCTACTGGGGTGCGATCAGTGGGCGGGTTGTGCCGCCGCCGGCCAGCCGCTGCAGTTTCCCGTACAACTGTCCGCCATGTCGTCGTTGATCGTTGACTACAGTTACGCTCTCTCGGGCAACATCGGCGGAAATCGCGATATCGACATGATCTGGGACGAGTGGGTCTGCAATTCGAGTCACCCCAACGG